>Ga0209125_1001818_pt1 | contig 18364 bp, 15 predicted proteins | sample BarGraIncub1131A_FD_184503 | JGI IMG/M metagenome (GOLD analysis project Ga0209125, IMG submission 184503) | Arctic peat soil microbial communities from Barrow, Alaska - Barrow Graham LP Incubations 11-31A (SPAdes) (version 2) | ecosystem: Environmental > Terrestrial > Soil > Wetlands > Peat...
TGTTTAAATGTAAAAAATGTGGGTTTGAAGAAGAAGTACCTGAGTTTGTTGCGTTTGAATGTTATACGCCAGAAGAATTTGACAAGAAGAGTGGTAGTCCTATTGTTTTGTGTATAAAATGTGATTCGGATATGATAATTAAGAGGTGATGCTACACTATTTAATGGAGCATCACTTTAATACTCGACCGTAGGGAGATTTTGTTCTTAAAATAAATAGTTCTTTACTAAAAATATACAAATAAGTAAACGGTATTTATATGCATAATCTAGTATTTAGTAGGGAATGATGGTATACTAGTAACAATGACCGGCACTTTATTGGAGTTTAATTATACTATGTAATTTAAACTAAAATAAAGTTTTTTTTATAAATTAACGGTTATATTGTTTATTGTCTGAATTTTTGGAAATAATTGATAATAAGCTCCTATTTTCACGAGTAAAATCAATTATTTAATAACTACATAATATACTATAAAAGTTTAATATATCCACTTTAGTGGATTTTGAGGAGGAATGTATTATGGCAATTAGTTTAAAAAAAGGTCAAAAGGTAGATTTAACTAAAACTAATCCTGGCCTTATTAATGTTATTGTTGGACTTGGATGGGATACTAATAAGTATGATGGGGGAGCTTCCTTTGATCTAGATGCAGCAGCTTTCTTAGTTGGAGCAAATGGAAAGGTAACTTCTGATAATGATTTTATTTTTTATAATAACCCAAAAGACTCAGCAGGATCTGTAACACATTTAGGAGATAACAAAACTGGTGAGGGCGAGGGTGATGATGAACAAATTAGAATTGAACTAAGTAAAGTGCCAGCTTCTATTGAGAAAATTAATTTTACTGTAACTATTCATGAAGCTACCGAAAGAGCCCAAAATTTTGGACAAGTATCAAATGCATTTATAAGAATTCTCGATGAAAATAATAATAATGAATTAATAAGATATGATCTAAGTGAAGATTACAGTATTGAAACTGCAGTAGTAGTAGCAGAACTATATCGAAACAATGGAGAATGGAAGTTTAGTGCTGTAGGAAGTGGATTTGAGGGCGGACTAAATGCACTTTGTAGTAACTTTGGGATAAGCGTAAACTAACAGCAACGAAGATGATGATTAACAGTAACGAAGATGATGATTAATAAGGAGGAAAAATCATGACAATTAACTTAAATAAAGGTCAAAAAATTGATTTAACTAAGAGTAATCCGAGTTTAAAGAAGGCAGTTATAGGCCTTGGGTGGGATACAAATAAATATTCAGGAGGAGGAGATTTTGATTTAGATGCTTCAGCCTTTTTAGTAGGTTCAAATGGGAAAACCAATAATGACTTAGATTTTATATTTTATAATAATTTGGAACATTCAACAGGAGCAGTTATACATACTGGTGATAATAGAACTGGTGATGGTGACGGGGATGATGAACAAATAATTATTGAATTTTCTAAAATACCTTCAGAGATTGATAAAATTGCAATTACAGTAACTATAGATGATGCAATAGCTCGTGCTCAAAACTTTGGTCAGATTTCTAATGCATTTGTTAGAGTAGTTAATGAGGAAACTAATGAAGAAATTTTAAGGTATGATCTATCAGAAGATTTTTCAGTAGAAACTGCATTAGTTTTTTGTGAAATATATCGAAACAATGGTGAATGGAAATTTAATGCAACAGGAAGTGGATTCCAAGGTGGACTATCAGCCCTTTGTAAAAATTATGGTCTTGATGCATAGGATATATAAATTCTAGATTAATTAGTGTACAAATAGATGTACTAGATATTTAAAGGAGATGTGGAGTATGGGCATAAATTTACAAAAAGGTCAAAGAATAAATCTTACAAAAGATAATCCTGGTTTAAAGAAGACCATGGTGGGACTTGGATGGGATCCAGTGAAACAATCAGCTAAAGGATTACTTGGAAGTTTATTTGGAGGCAAGCAGGCTGATATAGATTGTGATGCTTCTGTGCTTATGCTTGATGAAAATGATAAGCTAAAAGGAAAAGAAAATATGGTTTATTTCGGGAATTTAAAAAGTAAATGTGGTAGTATTCAGCATATGGGAGACAATCTTACCGGTGATGGTGATGGTGATGATGAGCAAATTATGGTTGATTTATCAAAAATACCACAAAATATAGCCAAGCTAGTTTTTGTGGTTAACATTTATGCAGCAACTCAGCGGAAACAACATTTCGGTATGATACAAAATGCGTATATACGTTTAGTAAATATAACAGATAATAAAGAAATGCTTCGTTTCAACTTAACCGAAGAATATTCGGGTAAAACTGGTCTATTTGTTGCTGAAATATATCGTAACAATGGAGAATGGAAATTTACAGCAGTAGGAGAAGCAGATACTTCATCTGGATTAGGTGAAATGACAAAAAAATATCAGTAGAATAATAAACTATAACATACTTGTACATTTATACAAAATCAGTAAATTAATGATGTAGAAAATGAGATGTTGTCATTTTCTACATTTTAATTTAAAAGAAGATTATAAAAATACAGAAGGGTGGACTATATGAAATATTTTAATGAACAAAGCTCAAAAGTTTTAGACAGTCTTAAGGTGGATAGTAGCAAAGGATTATCGAGTTCTGATATTAAAGAAAGACTTGAAAAATATGGTGCTAATGAATTCACTAAACAAGAGCGGGGATCTATATGGGATAGCATTAAGGAAGCAATAACGGAACCTATGATGATAATACTTTTGGCGGCAGCCGTAATTAGTGCATTAGTAGGAGAATTTAGTGATGCTATTGGTATAGTATGTGCAGTAGCTATAGGAATTGCTATAGGAATTTTTACAGAAGGAAAATCACAAAAAGCTGCAGATGCACTTTCAAAAATGACAGAAAACATAGAGGTAAAAGTATTGCGTAATAGTAAAATTATGCAAGTAAATAAAATTGATTTGGTACCTGGGGATATAGTTCTAATTGAGACTGGAGACATGGTTCCAGCAGATGGAAGACTTGTAGACAGTATAGACTTAATGGTTAGGGAGGACATGCTTACAGGAGAATCAGAGGACGTAAGCAAAGATGCAGACGTTGTTATAAAAATGGAAAGTATACAAGCTAAAGATAAAATTATAGTTCAAGACCCAATTCCTGCAAAACAATTAAATATGGTTTTCGGAGGAACACTTATTGCTTATGGTAGAGCCAGCTTTGTAGTTACATCAACTGGTGATGACTCCGAGATGGGTGAAATAGCAAAAAACCTTGAGGAAGGTGACTTACAAACACCGCTCCAGGCAAAACTTGGAGATTTGGGTGGTAAGATCTCAAAAGTATCAAGTGCAATAGCTGCGATACTCTTCATAATTATAATTGTGAAAATGGTTATAGCAAATGAGATAGCACCAGATACTTCAGGAGTATTTGCTTTTTTAGAGTCTGTAGGACCAATAAAAACTGCATTTGTTGTCTGTGTTGCTTTAATTGTTGCAGCCGTTCCAGAAGGCCTTCCGACAATGATAAATATGACACTTGCAATAACCATGCAAAAGATGGCGAAGATTAATGCACTTGTTACTAAAAAGGAAGCATGTGAAACTATAGGTTCTGTAAGTGTTATATGTTCAGATAAAACAGGTACGCTTACACAAAATAGAATGACAGTTGAAAAAGTTTATCTAAATGGTAAGTTTAAAGCACGAGATGAATTAAGTGATAGAAATAACTACTTTATAGATAACTGTATGGTTAACTCAACGGCAGATATTGAAAAAGATGATAATGAAGTTAAGTATTTAGGTAGTGCAACAGAATGTGCTCTTCTTTTATACAATGATGCATGTGATTATGTACAAGAAAGAAGTAATGCAAACATAGCGCATCAAATTCCATTTAGTTCAAAACGCAAGAGAATGAGTACTGTTATACACCAAGAAGAGGGTGCAACAGTATTAACAAAGGGAGCACCTGAAATTATTTTAGAACTCTGTAAATATGAACATGTTAATTGCATGGAAGTGGAAATAGATGAGGATAGGCGAGCTGAGATACTGGGTGAGTTCGAAAAACTTGAGAGAAAATCCATGAGAGTGCTTGGATTCGCGTACAGAAACATAAGCGAGGAAGTAGCTATGGCCTCGGAACAGGGAACACTTGAGAATGATTTAGTATTTACAGGGTTCGTAGGAATAAGAGACCCTCTAAGACTTGATGTTAAAGAAGCTGTAGAAACTGCAAGAAAAGCAGGAGTATCTACAAAAATGCTTACAGGTGACAACATTAATACAGCTATTGCTATAGGTACAGAATTAGGACTTCTTAATGGAGAATATAGAGCTGTTGAGGCTACTTATATAGACACATTAACAGATGAAGAACTTAAAAGTGAGATAACTACTATATCAATAGTGGCGCGTTCGAAACCTGATACAAAAATGAGAATAGTTGAAGCGCTCCAAAGTAATGGAGAGGTAGTAGCAGTAACTGGAGATGGAATAAATGATGCACCAGCCCTTACTAAAGCAGATGTAGGTATAGCTATGGGAATAGCTGGTACTGAGGTTAGTAAGAATGCTGCAGACATAATCTTAACTGATGATAGTTTTGGTACTATTGTTAAGGGAATTAAGTGGGGAAGGGGTATTTATGAAAACTTCCAAAGATTTATACAATTCCAGATAACTGTGAATATAATTGCATTTTTAACAGCAATTTTATCTGTAATCTTTGATTTTCAAATGCCTTTCACTACAATACAGCTTTTATGGGTAAATATCATAATGGATGGTCCACCTGCATTATCCCTGGGACTAGAACCTGTACGTGATGCTGTGTTAAACAGAAAACCTACAAACAGGAATGCTAGTATTATAACTAAACAGATGATGAAGAGCATGATAGGTAATGCTATATATATAACTGCTATTCTCATGATTCAGATGAAATTTGACATACTAGGAACTGGATTTCCTAAAAATGGAGTTACAGGACCAAATGAAATGCAGACAGCATTATTTGCATTATTTGCTTTTAGTTCACTGTTTAATGCGTTTAACTGCAGGGAATTTGGGACAGATAGCATATTTCCTAACCTTATAAAGAATAGTATATTCCTAAAGATAATTTCGATTACTGCAGTATCACAAATAGTTATAACTGAAGTTTTCTCGAAATTCTTTAATGCTGTGTCTTTAAGCGGTGCTATGTGGTTAAAGATAATTGTATTATCTTCACTTGTAATAGTATTAAATGAAGTTGTAAAATTGATTATAAGGCCATTTGTAAAAAAAAATCAACAAATTAAAGCAGAATCAAAATCAGATGAAAAATTAGTAGCATAATCACATGAGAATATACAAACTAGTATGATTATTTTTTCTGTATTTTTGTGTTAATAAAATAAAATCCATACTATTGATTAAAATCTATAGTATGGATTTTATTTTACACTAAATATATTCAGAGGTAATATTATTTAATATAAGAGAAAAATTCACTATGTGAATTAGGCTTAAGTTCATGAAATTTTTTATGTACTATATCTAAAATTGCATCACCTGCAAATATACCAGATTCTTTCGTAATATAGACAGTATCATCGAGTTTTTTAAGGGGAAGGTTACTAAGTAATTCTCCATGAGATGGAATTATACCATAGTTTGAATGCGCAATCATAGGATAGTCAAGTAGAGAATCACCAGCGGCAATAAATATGTTTATATTTTCGAGTTGCATTATATAATTTATAGGGTCATATTTATTTATACAATTAGGAACTATATACACCTTTTTACCTTGCTTTGATACGTTGTAATTATATCCATTGCAAAAGGAGCGTAAGACTTCAAGGTAACATGAATCTAGTTCTCCTTTTTCTATGGAATCAGTTAGCTTAGGCTCATCTACAATTGAGTATATAAACAAATCTTCACAGGTTTTATACGATTTTATGAAGTTACTTTCTAAAAAGAAACTGCATAATTTTATCATATCATCAGCGGATACAACTTCCTTAATTTTATTAGAAGATATATTTGACCAAGATGTAAGTTCTATACCATGCTTAAGTATTATACCTCCATTTGCAACAATGGCATATTTAGGTTTTATAACATCATAGAAGTAATTAATTCTCGTATACTGATCCTTTGACCTTGTGGTAACCGGTATAAAAAGCATACTTTCATTTATATGCTCAAATTTACTTTGCATGGTCTTAGTAATAAAACTGCACATACTATTGTTATAAAAATCCACAGGAAAAAGTTTTTCTTCATTAATTAAATTACAATGCCTTGAAGAATATATAAGCGTACTATCAAGGTCCGAGGCAAATATCATAAAAACACATCCTTTAAGTATTAGTTACATATCTTCTTTTTCTTTGGATTTAATAATACCACAGCAGGAGTAACACATATTCGAATATAATTCTACTGGAATATCTTTTTCCTGAGCTAATTTAAATATATGCTTTAAATCGGGATTATCAAAGGAGTCAACTAGTATTTTCCATGGAATTCTTCTTAAAAGTACCCGTGTGGTTTCTCCTATTCCAGGCTTTATAAGATTAATATTGTTAATGTTAAATTTATGTCTAATGCTTTCGATGTCGCGAAGTCCTTTGCAGTTTAAAAAATTACCATCAAACTCAATACTTGCAGCAACTTCTTCAGTAATTGGTACATTTGATAGGCCATACATATAATTTTTATCTAAGTTGTTGAAACAATTACATATTTCATCTATATAGAAATTAGAAACATCTACGGGTAATAACTCTTTATAAAACTTTGTACCGTGAAAATCATCAGTGAAGATATAACTATCATTAAGTACAGTCCTACTTACAAGACCAGAAACCGTAGAATTAAGACATGCACTTGGAATTAAGAAATCCTCTCGTGTTCCATAAATAATAGTGCAGTAAGCGGGATCTGACAATACCGCTAGGTTTGAATTAAGGGATATATTAAATTCTTCATAATATTCTTTGCAAGCTTTTGTTAATGTATGTTGAATAACACCTTTGCCTGTCCACCCGTCAATAAATTGTATTTTGGCCTGGGGGTGATTTTTTAATATATAATTAAGCGCATTTTTATCTATGCCTTTATCACGTATTATAGAAATACTGTAGTGAGGGAGTGATATATCATATTTAAACTGTATATATCTTTTAATTAATATTCCAATAGGTGTACCAGCTCTAGCAAGGGAAACTAAAACAATGTTTTTACCTCTTGCTTCTATAATTTTCTCGCTTAATATAGAAACTAGGGAAGCTAGTTTGATTTTTGAGTGCTTAAGGGTGTTATAGAAAATATCCATGTATTCTTTTGAGGGATTATATTCTATGGGTAACATCTCAGAATAATGAATTCCACTTTGTATGGCATTTTCTCTGAATTCATTATCTTGTTCAACTATAAGGTGTGATATGTCTTTAAGAAGAAATATCACATCTTCAGCGGGGTAGCTTCCTGAAAAATCACATTTATTCATTTAAATACACCTCTTTTTTATATTATTTAGGGAAATTAAAAAATCAACTAATGTAAGCAATTTACAAGGGATTATACATTAGCCTTTCCAACATACGAAAATAATAGACTCAACATGAAAATAAGAGAAGATTCTATTTAGTTCTTCTTTTTTATTTATAGATAAAGGCTTTTCAGAGAAGAAAAACACCAGATTATAAAAATTATCAGGAATATTATAAAGGTAGTTAGTTATAGTGTCATCCTCAGGGCTTTGAAAAGCAATTTTATTTTTATTACCATAAGAAGTTATGTTCCTCGCATGAACAGGACTTCTTGTAGTGGAATGAAAATAAACATTATCTCCAAGTTGTGCACTTATACTACAAGGTAAATATATAAATTCACCAGTTCCTATGCAAAGACAATTACCAGGAGTTCTTTCTTTTTTTAAAACTTCCGATACCGATCTTATTTTTTCGAATATTTCTAAATTATCATGAGAACTAATACCAAACCTACCAGCAGATTTATTATATCCATCAATGTTTTGTGCCAGCTTGAAAACAAATTCTTTGCTTTTAATCAATCTAGTAGAAATTGGATATGAAATAATGTCATCGCTAATAATATCTTTTGATTTGCTGCATTTTATATTGCCTTTTAATAAAGAACATACCCTAACATCCTTGTTTTTTTCATCAAAGAACATTTTGAGGCTGGTAGCATCTCTCCAATCTAAGATAGATATTATTCCAAAACATTTCCCGGGAAGACATCTTATTAAATTTAATGAAGAATTACCTGTAGTTATTTCATCGTCAATTAAAACTATATCCTCAAAACCACTAAAAAAGTTTTTTTCATAAGGAAAAAGATAATGTTCTACTGCATGAGAATGTTCTTCGTTAAAAAACAAAGAAGGTTTTATAGAAGTTATATGCTCACGTGTAGTATGTATATAGGAGGCATTTGAAAAATTTTGAAATATTGATTGAGCAAGGCCGGTTGCAGTCTCTGCAAAACCTATAAAAAGAGTTTTCTTTTTTAGCCTTATAGGTGTATTTAAAACATTATTTTTATTGCTCGTGTTATGGGATGAGTCCAAAGATATAAGTGTTTCAACTAATTCAGTAGTTGGATAGCAGGAGTCTTCTCTATCATTAATCCATAAGCGTGCTAAAATTCCACCAATAATCTTTAGAGTATCTGGAATCATTGGAACATGTTTTCCTATAACCTTACTTACAAACAAAAAATCTCTCTTTTTATTTTCTCTAGCGGACATTGTAAAAAGCTTTGATACTGGAATATTACATTTATTTTCTTTTATATTAAGTGATATTTGTAGGCTATTATCTATATTGTAATGAATTGATTGATTGCAATAATTCTTTGTGAGATTGTCCATCTTCAAATACCCCCATTATATTAGCTTTTAGTAATATTTCTTTTGCCCATTTTTCATGAGGTTTTATCTCATTCATTTTATTGGAGTAATTACTTTTTATTACGCCGTTAAGAGATGAACTTATAATATTACTTGCATCAATGTAATCTTCTTTAGAAACCACCATAAGAGAATTAACTATATTTACCTGAGAGGGATGTATAACTGTTTTACCTGTTAAGCCATTTGTTATATCTAAAAGGGTTTCTTTAATAAGAATATTATTATGAAAATCTAAAACTTTATTGAAATATTCATAAACTACCCCAGAGATAACATAATCGTCTCGTTTAAACACATTTATTATATCGCTAATGCAATCCCGTACAACGATTAAATCGTATATGGTAAAGTTTTTATTTCGCCTAAGAGAATACAGTCCAGAAAAATCTGTACCACCAATTCGTATGTTTAAAACATACTCTTTATAGGAGTCTAAGACATGTTTTACTTTAATAAGTTCCCTAGTGCGAGTTTCTTTATGGATTATGCTAGGAGTTTCGAGTATTGGCAACCCATACAGAGTTCTATTATTAGATGTATTATACTCTTTTAACACAGAAAAATATTTTTCACCAATAACGTGATCAAATTTAGGGAATATAAAACCACAAAGTCCAATTAAAGAAGATTCATTAAGTAATTTTTTAAGTTGATTAATGTTACGAACCCTAATGAACATAAGAGGAAGAGTATCAATGAAATAAGGGTTTTCTTTGAAAAGAAGTTCTATACTCTTAAATAAAGTAATAATATTATTTTCAGCTTGTACAACTTGATTTGTTGATACTGAATCTTCAATACAGAGAGTAATAGTATTTGCACCCATTTTTTTATTAATAAGTATGTCTTTGAGTAAGTTTTTTCGTATCCCTGGCATATATAAACATGCGCCTAGTGAATAACATAATTCTTCTTTTGAAGAAAGTAGTCCGTAAGTTGAAGGACTTTTATAAAAAATATCCTGTGAATTATTAATATTACAGAAATAACGCATAATTGTCCTCCGTTTAATAAAATTAATTAATCAGTAAGTCCAAGAGGATAACTAATACTGATTGTAGTAAGTAATTATAGCATATTATATATAAGATTACATATTGCACAGCGGAATAATCCAATATTTAATAAATATTATTAATATATCCAATAAAGAATAAGCATCAACATTATGATATACTATCTACATAGAATTAGAAAAATGTAAATTTAAAAAAGTATATGAGTTATTATATTAGAAATTAAGTTATATTATCAGATATTAAGTTATATTGAAATTAAGAAAGGAGTCCATATGTATGTTTAATTTTAGAAATCATCAAGAACTCACTTGCATCGCCGAGGGAGATGGTTATTTTTTTGCAAAAGTAGGGGCTATGGTAGCTTATAAGGGTAGTTTTACATCTGAAAAGGTACTTCTGGATACAAACAATACTCAAAGTATATTTAAGTCTGTTATGAATTTAGCAGCTAGAAAACTTACGGGTGAGAACATTCCTATTATGAAAGTAAAAGGCAATGGAAGTTATTATATGGCAAACAGGGCACAACATATCAGCATAATTACGCTACAATTAGGTCAGAGTATCGGGGTGGAGGGAGAAAATCTACTTGCGTTTACGCAGGGGTGTAAATATGGGGTTAGATTTATGGGATCTGGAGTAATATCTCAAAAGGGGATGTTTACTTCAAATATAACAGCGATTGAAAACAATGCTGAGGTTGCTATAACTACAAATGGAAACCCGATTATTCTAGAAACACCCTGCACCGTAGATCCTGATGCTGTAGTATGCTGGACAGGGCCTGATCCTAATTTCAAAATGGACGTAAGTTGGAAAACATTTATTGGACAATCATCAGGGGAATCTTATTTTTTAGAATTTAATTCTAGAGGAGAAACAGTAATTATTCAGCCATGTGAGCGAGCTTCGGGACTTAATATTGCAATAGATTAGGGGGAAAGCGTTTATGGCTATGATTATTATTAATAGTAGTAAGAAAGAAATAACATCCCCAAAAAAACAATATGGAAAGTTACTTGTTGAGACCGCACTTATGAAAGAAAAGGGTTCAACAATAACAGTAGGTACCAATCAACATATAAATAATAGACAACCTCCAATTAACACTGATACTAAAGTAAATGATACAATAAAGCTAAATAATAAAATGGAAAAAAGAAAACTTGTGAATATTACGAAAAGTATTAAATTGGGGAAAGGTCAAAAGCTAAGCTTAAATCAAAATTGTTGGGATATATCAAAATTAATAGTAACATTCGATTATAAGACAATTTTAAATAGTCATAATGAATTTGATTTAGATGCGTCAGTATTTATGGTAGATATAAATAATAAAACAGCAGAAAAAGACTTTATTTTTTATGAAAACACCAAAAGTACTTGTGGTGGGGTAGCTGTTAAGCAGGATCATAATACATCTCTTAATGAGGCATATAACGAGTGCATACAATTAGATTTAAATTTAATACCACCTCATATCCAAAAATTAGCGTTTACGATAACAGTATATGAAGCAACTGAAAGAAATCAAAATTTTGGACAAGTATCAGAGGGGTATTTTAGGATTATAGCAGGTAACACTAAAGAAGAAATTATAAACTATAATTTTAATGAAAACTTGTCCATAGAAACAGCTATCGTAGTAGCAGAAATATATAGATATAAAAATGAGTGGAAGATTAATTGCATAGGTAGCGGATTTAGAGGAGGATTAGAAGCTTTATGTGATAATTATGGAATAGAGACAATATAGTAATTGCCTCTATGGTTTAAATGTGACAAATATAATTACTTGCGATTAAAGACATTAGAGAAGAAATTTTTTACTTTTTCTTTAGTGTATTTTTTTTCGTCATTTAAATTAGGTAATGGTAAATTAAAATTTACTTGTTCGAGTCTATGGGTATCATAGAATTCTGTCCTTATTTTTTCTTCTATATTATTATAACCAGTGGGGGTTAGTATGGTAATGTCAAATCCGAATAGGTTTAGAAAACATAGAACAATTGAATCCTCATCGCTAAAAGTATTTTCATTGTTATCATAAATAACAAGTTTAGGTACTTTTGAGGGATAATCATACTGCTGAATTAGTTGAAGTATATTTTTGTTAAGATCTAAAATGGTAATCAAAATCTTTAATTTGAATTCTTTGTCTATAGTTTTTATGAACATGTCTGTTTTTATCAAATAATTTATTTTTTCTAAAATAGTATGTTGCATAGAAGTTTTTAAATAAGAGAATTTATAACAACTATGTTCTAGTATCTTTTTTTCATCAACTAATCCATTACTATCAAGTACAAAAGCTAAGGAGTACAAGTCTGTTTTGGAATAAGTTATATTGGTAAACGGAATTTTATCTATAAATAGTGTGCTTTCTGAGGATTTCAAATGGAAAAGATCTTTCCAATATAGTGACAAATCATTTTGTACACCGCTTATTTTTGCAAATAGGTTTGGCATATATACGGTATCATTTTCCACTTTAAATCCGGTACGCAAACTAGAATGTTCATCCCATAAAATTTTCAATTCATAAAAGGTAGTTTTTAGTGTTATAGGATGAGTTTTATATTTCTCAAATTGCCAAGGTTTATAAAAACCATCGGCGTCTGTATAAAGTGTTGTTGACAATTCCCTTGAAGCTTTTAAAGCAACAGTTTCTTGTCTTATTTGTAATTCTTCTTTTGGAAATTCTTTTAAGGATGATTTATAGGGAAGCTCAAATGATTTTGAAAATAACTCACTATAATCTGTAAGTTCTAAAATCTTATCACTCAGAGAATTTATATATAAAATATCACATCCTAATTTTGATAAGAAAATTAAAAATAAAAGCTCATGCTTTTTTATATCACCATAATATATTACTTTAGGATTAAGAATGTCATCTGATGAAGTACTTTGAAAGTCAAAATTTTTCATAAGGTTTGGAACAAAATCATAAACCCAAGATAGTAACTTCAGAGTAAAATTTCTAACTTTAGATAAGTTTAAACTTTTTTCTTCTTTGCAATATAAATTTAATATATAGTTAAAGCTATTCGCCATAGAGCAATTTAAGGTATGGTTGTTTGTAGGGAAAATTTTATGTTCTAGAAGTAGTGAAGCAAGCTTACTAGTTAATGAAACATCAAAAGGGTCTACATATTGCCATATAGTTGAAGCATTTGTAATTAATTTAGAATTGGAGATGATTGGTATAGAGTATGTAAATTTTAAATATAAACCTTCTAAGACGCTAAAGTTTCTGTCTAACAAAAATAGGTCATTATAATAATTATCTTCATTTTTATCTATTCCAATATATCTATAAAAATATGTTGGAATGTAAGGGGAGGGCCCACTTATAAATCCAATTCTCTTATTGACAGGCAGAATTAAATCACTAAATATATTCATGCTGCTTTTAAGTATAGTGTTTAAAGAATCTTTAAACACTGTAGCTGAAGGTAAGTCTGTATTTTTTATAACTATTTGGTCCTTTTGGTTAATATTAATATTTTGTTTATTTTCAATATTTTTAATGTATGAGTCTTTATACTCAGGATGATTTTCTTTAGTAGCATCATCTTTATTAGTTTTCATATAATTAGAATTTGCTTTAGATTTAAATGGTATTAATGGTTGAGCTTTAGGAAGCTTCATTAGTTTTGAATATATATTATCCTTATCGATTATATTTAAGTCTGCATCAGATAGTGAATTAATATATAATACATCACATCCAAGCTTGGATAAAAATATTAAAAAATATATTTCGTGCTTTTTTATCTCGCCATAGAAAAGTACTTTAGGATTAATAATGTTTTTTTCACGATTTGGATTATAATCAGAGTGTTGTAATAATTTTGGAACAAATTCTTCAATCCAACCTAAAAATTTAACAGTAAAATTTTTAATTACAGTTTCTGTAATATTAGGCTCGTTTGCTAAATAAAGAGCTAAGGTTTTATCTAGACTGTTTTCAATATAATCATTAAAAAAATTGTATTTAAGGTCTGGAAGTAGGCCTTTAGTTCTAAGAATATTGATTAAAGCATTTCTTTTAACAGAATTAGAACTGAGAAATCCACTCCAAGGTATTTGGGTTATAGGTTTAGATAAAATTTTTAGTGGTATTCCTGAGCAGAAATTTAAATATAAGTCATTTAGTAAAGTAAGGTCATCATCTAGTTTATGTAAACTTTCATAATAAGTTTCTTTGTTTTCTAATGTGCCAATATATCTATAAAAGTAGATAGGTACATTGGGTGATTTTGATCTAATAAATCCTTGGCGTTTATTTAATGGAACAAATATATCTTGAAATAAATCCTCTGATTCTAGATTAAATGTATTTATTTGTTTTCTAGTATTAATCAAAGTTTAACCCCCCAATCTTGTATTTACATGTATAATCCGAGATAATATAGATGTAAAGAATATGATCGTATCTATACAAAAACATTAAAAAATAAAATCACACTTTACTTATAATAATAATTCGTTTCTAACAACTAGTTTATCATTTAATGTATAAAAAAACTATAAAACTCTAAGTCTAATTAAAACAATATTAATGAAAATAAAGAAATACTATAAATAAACTAAGATAGAAAGGAAGTTGTAAGTTGAAAATAAATCAAACATTAGTATGCCCGAAATGTAATAGTAAAAACTTTGATATAAAACATGAAGCCACTTATCTATACACATATAAAATAGACAAAGTAAATGTAAATATAGATAATGGTAAATCGGAGAATCTTCCATTTTTATTTGACAATAGAGAACAGACTTGTTTCAAGGAATTTATAGAATGCAACCAGTGCGGAGCTAAATATCCTTGTTCATTTAATAAAGATAACCAAACTGTTGATCTTACTATAATGAAAAAAGCAATAAGAGCAGATCATGTAAAAAAACCTGAATTCTTTGGATAAAAAATTTGAGGTTAGGATTTAAATTTATATATTTAAGTACACATTATTTGAAATGCAGTTTATTAATTCGATTTAGACATATGTTCATAACTTTATTAGAACACCGGAAATAATTAATTATTTTCGGTGTTCTAATATTAATTGATATTCTAATATTAGAGATTCAGTTAGTGTCCACCTATTACGGCATTACTATTTTAGAATGTATATTGACTACTACAGTATATTAAATCATAATATATTGTAGTAGTCATTTAGTTGAGGAGTGAAGGTATGAAAAAAAAACATATAGATTGGATTTTGGTTATAGGGTGGATGATAGTAATATTTATGTTCTCCAGCCAAGCTAGTGAGGCATCAAATGGAAACAATAAATTTGTTATATATGTATTTAACTTGATTGGGTTAGACTTAAATAGTATATTTGGAACTTTAAGTGATTTTATAGTTAGAAAAGCGGGTCATTTTACTGAATATATTATTTTATATGTTCTGTTGTATAGAGCTTTAAACAAAGAGAGAAAAGTAAATATTAAAGTTTTCATTGGTGCCTTATTAATTGTGTTTTTATATGCATGTTCTGATGAGTTTCATCAAGCTTTTGTTCCAGGAAGAGGACCTGCGTTTAGGGATGTGCTAATAGATACTTGTGCAGGACTTATAGCATTTTTAATTATTTATATTCGTGTAACATTAAAAAAAGCATCTGCTCTTCGAAATAAACATTAAATAAATTTAAATCCATCTTTTAAGGAATCTATAATATTAAATGTGTTATAGGTGGTCGAAATAGGAAATAGGAAATAGGCTAAAATGAAAGGATGATTAAATGAATGTCTTAATAAGTTTAATAATAAAAACATGCTTAGATACACTATACATGACAGGAATGATAATTTTTGTAGGATTTTTTCTTGGATTTTTAAGGAAACATTCAATAGAAAACTTTCAACGGAGTTTCGGGTGGAAAGCTGTTGCAGTTACTGCTTTTATAGGAGTTCCCATACATGAAATTTCCCATGCTATCGTATGCATTCTCTTTGGGCACAAGATTAAAAAATTGGTATTACTACAAAAAAGAGATGAGAGTGGGGTACTTGGGTATGTAAATCATGCTTATAATCCTAATAACGTTTATCAACAAGCAGGTAATTTCTTCATAGGAATTGCACCTATATTCGGTGGAATCTCTGTTATAATTGCTTTAATGCACACTATAATTCCCAATACATATAACGAGTTTATAACTATATCTATGAATAATTTACATATAACTAAAATAAGCTATATAGCCCTTAATGGAATTTTAAACTCCTATATTGATTTAATAAGAATAATTTTTTCAATTAATAATTTTACGAACCCATATTTTATATTATTTTTATTTTTAGCTATTTGTATTTCATCACATATTTCACTAAGTACTGCAGATATTAAAGGAGCTTCAAAGGGGTTAGTTATTATATTCTTGATAATATTAGGGATCAATGTCCTCGGATTTTCAAGATTTGTTATGGCTGAGAGTATATTAAAGTACAATATTGTACTAATAGGGTTTCTTATAGTATCACTGATTTTTTCAACTATAACTTATTTTATTAGTTTACTGTTATTTTTAATAAATAACTAATTGATTGTATGGATACATTTTCTAAAATATATTAAAAGTGATATAATTCTTAATATATTTTAGAAACTATAGTTTAAGGGAGTGAAAAGGATGGAAGTACCTCAAATAATGACGCCAGGGCCTACGCAAGTAAGAGAAAATGTTAGGATGGCTAGAGCGATTGCTACTATTAATCCAGATTTAGATTTACAGTTTTATGAATTTTACAAAGAAACTTGTGAGGAAATAGGCAAATTTCTAAAGACTAATAATGAAGTTAGAATATTAAGTGGTGAGGGAATTTTAGGTCTTGAGGCTGCATGCGCATCACTTACTGAAAATGGTGATAGGATATTAATAATCGATAATGGGATATTTGGAGAAGGCTTTGCTGATTTTGTTAAGATGTACGGTGGAGAAGCTGTTCTTTTTAAAGGAGATAGAAAAAGGAAGATAGATACTAAAGAATTAGAGAAATTCCTTGAAAGAGATCATGACTTTAAATATGCTACTGTAGTACATTGCGATACTCCGTCTGGCGTCTTAAATGATATAGATAGAATATGCCATTTGCTTAATAAAAAGGATATTTTGACGGTAGTGGATAGTGTGTCAGCTATGGGTGGAGAAGATGTAAGAGTAGATGAATGGAAAATAGATATAGTAGTAGGGGCATCTCAAAAATGTGTTTCTGCTCCAGCAGGTCTTACTTTTCTAAGTATAAGTGAAGATGCATTTAGAGTTATGGAGCAGAGAAAAAAGCCAATAGCATCTTATTATTGTAATTTACTTGTATGGAAGGATTATTATAAAAACAAATGGTTTCCCTATACACCTCCAATAAGTGATATTGTTGGATTAAGGCAAGCGTTTGATAATATATTAAAGGATAAAAAGATAATAAACAGGCATAATTCTATTGGGAAAGCGACAAGAAAAGCTGTAATGGAGGCAGGTCTTAGTTTATATATTGATGAAGGGTATTCTAATACCGTAACAGTTATAGAATTACCTGAGGGTATAAATGATAAAGAATTATTAAGACATATGGTGGATGAATTTAATGTATTTATAGCAGGTTCATTTGGATATCTTCAGGGAAAAGTGATAAGAATAGGGCATATGGGAGAAAATGCGAAAAAGGATAAGATGGTCTATACTTTACTAGCATTACAAGCTTCATTGAAAGAGCTAGGCTTTGAGTGTGAAAAAAACATGGTTGAAGTTTTTTTGAATGAGGTATGATAAATAATGTGGATAGATATTAGTAAGATATTGAATCTAGAATGAAAATCTGGAAAAGCATTGAATACTAATCCTAGTGTATCGGTATTAAAGAAACTTAATTATTAGTAGTATTATGGAGTATATTGCATGTAATTCTTGTATACAAAGAATTATATGCAATGATTTTTATGTATACATGATAGAATATTTCTTGTCGTCACAAACGAGTGGCACACTAAGCTAGATGTTAATTACAATTTAGAAAGTTTTGAATGAAAATTCACTTTTAAAGAAGTTGTTGACAAAGCAAGAAATACCTAGTAGTATAGTAGAAGTCGTCACATGATGACAAATTAAATTGGTCTTTGAAAATTAAACAGAGAATAGGTAAAGAAATGAAATAATATTTTATTTTAACCAGTTAATTACTTTAGTATAAAGTAAAATTTTAGTCGTAAGACTAAAAAGTATGTAATGAGCTTGAGTAACAACTTAACAGTTGTCTCAGATTAATCATTTCAACTAAAAAAGTGTAAACTTTTAAATTGAGAGTTTGATCCTGGCTCAGGACGAACGCTGGCGGCGTGCCTAACACATGCAAGTCGAGCGATGAAACCCTTCGGGGTGAATTAGCGGCGGACGGGTGAGTAAC
>Ga0209125_1001819_pt1 | contig 18361 bp, 20 predicted proteins | sample BarGraIncub1131A_FD_184503 | JGI IMG/M metagenome (GOLD analysis project Ga0209125, IMG submission 184503) | Arctic peat soil microbial communities from Barrow, Alaska - Barrow Graham LP Incubations 11-31A (SPAdes) (version 2) | ecosystem: Environmental > Terrestrial > Soil > Wetlands > Peat...
GCCAGAATTACAGCGAGTCCACAAGACGTATGCATAAGCCGTTGAGTGTAAACGAATATTTTGTTGGCCAAATGTCAAATAGCTTTATGTCGTGCGAGTGTCTTGGCCCTGGTTCCAGCCCCTCCGGCAACCACAAGTCGCGGACGGTTTTCAGCCGTTCAAGGTGAGCCAACACATGCTTTGGCTTTGGCGGTCCGGGCGGCTGGCGTAGCCAGATCAGTCCGCTGCTGTTGGTGCCTTCGCGTAGTGCCAGCAAGCTGTCGAAGGCACTGCGATGATGAGCAGATAGCGGCTTCGTCAGCGCCTCGTACACTTGGCGTGTGCCACGCGTCAGGGCTTCACTGCATACCCGCTCGATCACATCGAGCGTCGGCATGATGATCCGCTGCTGCCGCAGCAGCTCGACCAAGACTTCCGCCAAAACGATGCCGCGGTCGGTTTGCTGCGCCGGTTCGGCGACCTGGTGGACGAAGCGCCGGTAGTCGGCGATAACAAAGGGTGACAGGCTCATTCATGCTTGTAATTCCGCCAAGTGTTCGCGCCGGGTCTCTGGGCGTTGTGCGTACTGTGGCCAGCTATTCGGCTCGATCCGCAATTGCCGCCCAACGACGGCCAGCAATGGCGCGGCCGGCTCCGCGTCGGTTGGCAGGGCGAAACCCGGATAGCGCAGATAGCACAACTGGACGGCAAAGCCGAGACGGTTGTGATTGCCGCGTCGCTGTCGGATGATCGACAGGTCAGCTTCGTTGAACGTGTAGTGCCGGATCAGTTCATCCGTGGCATCGGGCAGTGCGAGCAGACTATCGCGCTCGGCGGCGGAAAGGATCGAGCGACGGGGCATGAGTGCTCCTCTTGAAAACGCAGGTTTTTGAGAAGGCACGGCGAGCTGTGCGTGCGGCACACAAAATCAAGGTCCGTCGATTCTCACAACCGGTTCTTGAAATGCTATTCTCTGACGACTACCCTGACAATGAGTTTCGATAAGGAGCAGCGCATGGGACAACTTGATCGCATTACCCAGCAGCCCGAGGTGATGGGTGGCAAGGCGTGCATCCGTGGCATGCGGGTCACGGTCGGCATGGTCGTCGGGCAAGTCGGTGCTGGACACAGCGTCGAGGAAATCCTGACCGATTATCCCTACCTTGAACGCGAGGACGTCTTGCAGGCGCTTCGTTACGCTGCCTGGCGGTCCGAAGAACGCGAGGTCACGCTGGCCATCGCATGAAGCTGCTCGTCGATATGAACCTGTCGCCGCGCTGGGTCAAAGTGCTGGCCGATGCCGGTGTCGAAGCGGCGCACTGGTCAACCCTCGGCGCGATGAATGCGCCGGACTCGGAAATCATGGCCTACGCCAAAGTTAACGATTACGTCGTGCTGACCCACGATCTGGATTTCGGCGCGATCCTCGCCGCGACGCACGGCGAAAAGCCCAGCGTCGTGCAAATTCGCGCCGAGGATGTCAGCCCTGATGGCATCGGGGCGCAGGTCGTCGTCGCGTTGCGGCAAATGGCGTCCGAACTAGAAGAAGGCGCCTTGCTCACCGTTGATCCGAACCGCACGCGCTTACGCGTGCTGCCGCTGCAACCCAGAGGCTGATATGCTGGTCGGCTACGCGCGGGTCTCGACCCAGGATCAAAACCTCGATCTTCAAATCGACGCCTTAACCCAGGCAGGCTGCCAGAAGCTCTTTGACGACAAGATCAGCGGCAGCCGCGCCGAGCGTCCCGGCTTGGCCAAGGCGCTAGAAATGCTACGCGAGGGCGATACCCTGGTGGTCTGGAAGCTTGATCGGCTTGGCCGCAGCGTCAAAAACCTGGTCGATCTGGTGGGTGCGCTGCACAAGCAAGGCGTTCAGTTCAAGAGTCTCACCGATGCCATCGATACCGGCACGCCTTCCGGCCGCTTCTTCTTTCACGTCATGGCCAGCCTGGCCGAAATGGAACGTGACCTGACGATTGAGCGCACACGTGCCGGGCTGGAAGTTGCTCGGCAGCTCGGCCGCCGGGGCGGCCGCAAACGCCAGATGACCGACAGCAAGATTGAGTCGGCCAAGAAACTGCTGGCCACCGGCGTGCCACCCCGCGATGTAGCCAAGAACCTTGGCGTCTCGGTGCCCACTTTGTATCGCTGGATTCCTGCTTCAACGCTGGTGTAAAGGCAATGATCGCCGTGCGTGGTCTGCCAATGCCACCCGAAGCGGCGTGGATTATCCATTTTTATACCGAGCCGACATGCTGCGATGCAGCACATAGGCGCAGTTATATGCTGAGACCATTGACTAGCGAGCTTCGGCAGTCGGCCATGACCGGTCATCCAATAAGTCGCTCCATAGCCGCCTTTTACGGCTGACATTGTCGCTGCGTCGCACACAAATGCCATCCTGCCAGTATTATCATTGCATATGCGGACAGGAAGCGTAGTGGCACAAAATACAAATCGAGCAGTTACGGCGAACTAGCGTGTTCTGCGTTTATCCTATGCGGACCGGTGGGTCCGTTGAATAACTGTTATGCCATACGGACGAGGTGCGCTCAAAGAACTGGGCCTACACTGGGACGATTCCCAAGGAGATATCGCATGAATAGGTTTCCGAGATTTCTAGTCGGCGTGGCCGCTTTTTGGATCGCTCCTACTCTAGCTCTCGCCCAAGGTGGCTGTGTGACGGATCAGAATGGAAAGGTGGTCTGTGGCCAACCTGATTCAACCTGCGCAGCTAATCAGCGCGGTGATGTCGTTTGTACAAAGCCCGGAGGCGGTATGATGAACGACCAATATGGCGAGCAGCTGTGCGGTCCCGGCTATTGCGTCAAAGATCAACGCGGAAACGTCCTTTGTTCCAGCCAGCCGCGCGGGGGATCGACCGTGGATCAAAGCGGGAAAGCTGTCTGCGCTGGAGGTTGTGTCCCCGGGACCAAAGAAGCGTGCGTTAGACCGTTCAAGTAACAGCCGCAGAACCCGAGAGTTTCTGCATGGCCTCCTGGCCCAACGCATCATTCTACCGGACCTGCGCGAAAAGCCGCGTTGGCCGGGGAATTCAGACGTGTGCGCCGGGCATGGCGCGTTACTTCGTAGGTGAAAGTCCTACGGCCAGGCAAGCAGAGCCGAAGGCAAGGAGAAGGGCAAGGGCGTTGCCGTGAGGCAGGGTCTGAAGGAAGCCCAATCCGAAACTGCGGGGCGATGAACAAAAACCGGATATGAGGTGTGGTGCACTCGGGACGAGCGGGCACGTGACCGCGAAGTCCTCTATCTGCGGTAGTAGGGTGTGCTTTATAAATCCGGCGTCTATGCAGGGAAGGTAACGCGTCTTACCCCGGGAGATCTCCCCGGTGCTTCAAAGGATCGAAGCTGGGCGTCTGGAAACGGGCGCTGAATACCGTGGAGAAGTCAGCAGAGGGCATAGTAGGCGGCGCCACCGCCGAAGGCCTGAACGATGAAAGACAAAGGACCGTGACGAAGAGATACGGGAATGCATCTGACCACCTGCATACGCAGGCTGCGGTTCCGCCGCAGGATGAACTCGTCGCTGGATCGTCAGGACAACCGGAGTCGATTCACCCCCAAGCGTTGCTGGCCCACGTGCTGGACCGGGCCAACCTGCAACGCGCATTGAAGCAAGTGCGCCAGAACAAAGGCGCGCCGGGCATCGACGGCATGACGGTCGATGAGCTTCCGGACTGCCTCCGACACCACTGGCTGGAAATCCGCGCGCAACTGGAAACCGGGCGCTACCGCCCGCAACCGGTCAAGCGTGTGGAAATCCCCAAGCCGGACGGGAAGACCCGACCTTTGGGCATTCCCACGGTATTGGACCGCTTCATTCAGCAAGCCATTGCGCAAGTCATCTCGGCGCAATGGGAACCGCACTTTCATCACCACAGCTACGGATTCCGTCCGCAGCGCTCGGCTCATCAGGCTGTGCGCGAAGTGCAGGCGAACATCCGGGCAGGCTATGGCTGGGTGGTGGATATGGACCTGCAAGCCTTCTTCGACCGGGTCAATCATGATCGGCTGATGGCGCGCCTGAAAAGTCGCTGTCCGGATGTCGATCTACTGCGACTGGTTAATCGTTTCCTGAAGGCCGGCGTGAGTGTGGCCGGCAACATCGAAGCCACCCTCATGGGCGTGCCGCAAGGTGGGCCGCTATCGCCGGTGCTGGCCAACGTGGTGCTGGATGAACTGGATTGGGAACTGGACCGGCGCGGCCACCGCTTCGCCCGCTACGCCGACGACTGCAACATCCTCGTCAAAAGCAAACGGGCCGGAGAGCGGGTGATGGCCAGCGTGACACGCTATGTCAGCGACACACTGCGGCTCACAGTGAATCCGCTGAAAAGCGCGGTGGATCGGCCCATGAACCGCAAGTTTCTGGGCTTCACGGTCAGCCGTAACGGAAAGAAGCTCAAGGTGGCCGACAAGGCCATCGAAAAGCTGAAGGACCGGATACGGGAACTGACCCGTCGTACGCGAGGCACCAGCATTGGCGCACTCGCCGCAGAGCTGAGACAAACCCTGCTTGGTTGGAAAGCGTATTTCGGCATTGCCGAAGTGCTGAGTCCTCTGCGCGAGATCGACAAGTGGGTACGACGCAAGTTGCGCTGCTATCTCTGGAAACAATGGGGGCCAGCCGGCTATCGGGAACTGCGCAAGCGCGGCGTCACTGTCCGCGAAGCGTGGAACACCAGCAAGTCAGCCCATGGCCCGTGGCGGCTGTCGAAGACACCGGCATTGGCAATCGCGCTACCATTGCGCTTCTTCTCCAACTTGGGACTACCGAATCTTGCACCAGCACGGTAGGAATTCAATTCATCGAACCGCCGGATACGTGACCCGTACGTCCGGTGGTGTGGGAGGGAGGGGCCGTGAGGCTTCTTCCTATCCCGATTCCTAAACGTCGGCTTTTACAAGCCGGCTGCTTCCGCTTTGGGTCTAGTCCGGCCAGCTGGAACGAGCTGCCTACCGATCACAAATCGTTGCTGCATTGCACAACGCGAACACAATCCCGCTAACTGAAAATGCCAACGGCTTAGCGTACGATTTTTTCCGTTTCGTGAGCTGACCCCTATAGCCACTGGGCAAACAGGATCTCCGGCGCGATCGCTGTCCGCCCGACACCGCCTTCGATAGCCTTGATCCCGGCGTACAGACCGGTCAAGTCATGACGCTCGACGTAGCCCCAGGCAATGCGCGCCCGGTGCGCTGGCGGCAACAGTGATTCCAGATCGCTGGGGCGCGGCTCCAATTGGTGGCGGTTGGGCCGGCACACCCGGGCAAACCCCTTGGGCTTTGCCAGTCGCTCCGGCATGCGCGGGACGGGCGCATCGCTAGTTTCTGGCAAAGAAAGTCAGGGGCAGTGGTCATGATTGGCACCATGCTGAAAATGCCCATGGCATGCTCTCCAGCCGCCGGAAATCTTGGGGAATATGTTTACAGCCTCTCAGACCAGCAGGAAATAGCCGCACAAGTAGCGGTCGGCGATGACTACATCGCCCGGTCGCAGGTGATGGGCCAGTTGCCAGCGCGGCGCTGTCTCACCGGTGCGTTTCTCTGTCGGCTCTCCCCGTTTCTCCGGGACTGGCGTCTAAATGACGCAACAGCAATCAGCAGCGCGCTGACGACCAGATTCAGCGAACCCGGCTCCGGCAATGCCGCTAGCATTTCCCTGCCCAATATTCCGTGAACAGCGGCGGTCGGATGAATGCCGTCCCAGAACAGGTAACTGTCGGGATTGGCGCAGACCGATCCTCCGCCGGTGAAGTTCAGGTCGTCGCCGGTGTAGCAACGGTCGGTCGTGTTGGCAATCCCGAAAGCGGTTGGATTGGCGACCACGTCATTCAGGACGCCGAAAGTATCGAAAGCAATGATGTCCAGACCAGAAAAGGTGGCTTCCAGTTGGTTCAAAGCGACGCTCAGCAACGCGTTATAGGCGACGCTCAGTTGGTGGGCGCCGGCCTGCGCTGCTGCGCCGAATTGGCGAACCCTGGGTGTCAGGGACAGGTCGGGTGCGTTCGGGACAAGGAAGGTGCGGGCACCTTCGGCATAAAGGCCAAGAATTGCGGCGGTGATATCGCCAACGGTTGCACCCAGTCCGGGAATCGGATTGCCCAGCGTGTCCTGGGTCTTGCCCACAATCAGATCTTGCAGATTGTTGGAGCCGCCCCAAACCACGTACAGGGCATTGGCATTCGCACCGCCAGGTTGACCACGGAAAGCCGTGATCTGGTCGAGAATTCCCATGAACGGCAAACCAAACGTCTGATAGCGGGTGCGCGCTCCGCCAAAGGCGAAGTCATTGCCTCCCATGGTGGACGGCGTGGCCGAAAAGCCGAGTCCCTGGGCGAGAACGTCTGCATAGATAGGGCCGTTGCTGGCTCGCCCTGAACTATCGTAGGGAGCGCCTGGAATAACCGTCGGAGCCCCAGGCGGATGCGGGATGGCGGCGTAGGTGTTCTGGACATTGCCCACGTCAGTGAGACTGTCACCGAAGAAGTACACGCCGCTGTAGGGGAGGGCCAGGGCCGAAAGGGAATAGACAGAGAGAAGCAATACAGCAAGAAAGTAGCGCATGGGACATTTCTCCTTGATTACTCGGGTTGTCGAAAACCTATCCCTTTGTATTGTGCCAATGTCACCTCGTCAGGTCGACGCTTCCGTGCCGCTGCATGACTCGGCTAACCTCCGCTTTGGGTCGCTATGCATAGGGGGCATTAAGAAACTGTCGCTGAACACGGCGGCAGCTTAGCGTACGATTATTTCTGAATTCTGCGGCGCTCCCTATTGAGGCGATCGGCGAGATATTTGCCTGAGTTTGCGAAGCCGTCGGCGCTGAACTCGCGGCCGAGTTCAACGGTGAAGCCGATCATGCGCATCGACTGGTGATCTTCCTGCCGAAGGTTACCTCGTCGGTGTTGGTTAACAGCCTGAAGGCCGCTCTTGCTAGCTTTTTCGGAGCCGCTGAATAGCCAGCGTTAATTCGGCAATGGATCTGAGGCGCATTTTTGTCATCACGTTGTGTTTATGGACTTTTACGGTGCTTTCCGTAACGCACAGGTCATGGGCAATGCGCTTGTTCAGCTTGCCTTGGGCGACTTCAAACATGATCTGTTTCTCGCGTGGCGTTAGCGTGTCGTGGCGCAGGCGCAAATCCGCCAATTCCATCCGTTCATGTGACGTTGCGCTGACACGTGACAACGCCAAGGCAATTGCGTTCAATAGATCGGTATCGTCGAAGGGCTTGTTTAGGAAATCAATTGCGCCTGCCTTCATGGCGCGAACCGCCAGCGGAACGTCGCCATGGCCAGTAATAAAGATAATCGGTATCCCCCGTCCAAGCTCCACAATCTTCTCTTGTAGTGCCAGGCCATCCAGGCCAGGCATGCGCACATCCAGGACGACACAGGAGAAATCACTGAGCTTGTTCAGCGCCAGGAATTCGAACGGTGACGAAAACACTTCCACTAACATTCCCGCTGAGCGAATCAGACTGCTCAGGGACTCACGAACCGACGCGTCGTCATCGACGACATAGACGGTGGGAATTGACGCAGATGACTCAGTTGTCATTGGCTGGCCGGTATGTTGAAAACGAATTTTGCCCCGATGCCGGTGCTCGGTTGCAGCCGCAGGCGGCCTCCGTGGTTCTCTACGATCGATCGGCTGATCGCCAGTCCCATGCCAAGTCCGTCGCATTTTGTTGAGAAAAGGGCATCGAAAATCTTCCCTTCGGTACCAGGCGAAATACCCGGCCCGGTATCGCAGATCGAAAAGACCACGCCCTCGAGCGCGTCTCCCGCAACGACTATGTTCAGGACTCGATCACGATGCGCCAGATCATGCATGGCATCCACGGCATTGACGACCAGATTGAGGATGACTTGCTGCAGTTGGACGGGGTCGGCCAGCAGATCAGGCAAGGACTGAGCAATCCGCACATTGACCTGGATGCCGGACTCTAGCAACAGGGTTTGGAGCATAAGCAGCAGATCGTCGATGATGCCCCGAACCCTGACTGGTTCCCGCTTGATTCCTCCTCGGCTGAGAAAATTGCGAATACGGGCGATGACCTCTCCGGCCAGGCTAGCGTCACGATTCACCCGGCTCAATGCGGCAACCACCTCCGAGTAGTCCGGCGTCTCCCTTGTCAGCCAACGCAATCCCGCCTGGCTGTTGGTGACGATCGCGGAAAGCTGTTGATTGACCTCGTGGGCTATCGATGCGACCAGTTCGCCCATGGTTGTGAAGCGCGAAACTCTGGCCAACTCGGCCCGTGTCGCCGCAAGCGAGCTCTCTGCTTGCTTGCGCGAACTAACGTCCTCGACGATGATCGCCAAGCGGGGCCCTTCGCGGTCAACAGCCGGGATCAGGGACGCGGTCACATTGGCCCAAAAAAGACCGCCGGTCTTCTTTTCATAGCGTTTCTGCACATGATAGCTGTCGACGGCGCCGTCGAATAAGCCATGCACGTTGCACTCAGTCATCGCCCGCTGCGACGCCTCGGTAATGTCGATGAATGAGACACCGATGATGTCGGCTTCACTGTAACCAAGCATTCGTTGCAAGGCCGGGTTGGCGTTCAATATCCGACCTTCCCGGTCCGCAAGAGCAATGCCGACTGCCGTGTTCTTGTAGAGTCCCTGCCAGCGGCGTTCCGATATCTGCAGCGCTACCAGCCCCTCCTGCAGGGATTTGCGGCTCGCCACCAGGCCGACTGTCAATTCGCACACGTCCGAGGCCTTTGAATTGAGTTCCTTTTGCAGAATATCGACGGTGCGCTTTACGGTAACCAAGTTGCGGACGCGCGCCCGCAGTTCCTGGGGAGAGAACGGCTTGGTCAGGTAGTCTTGCACCAGATCCTCGAGCAGCGTTTCCCGCAGGGCATCGTCGGCGCGTGCCGAGAGAACCAGCACGGGAATGTTGGAAAAGCGTGCCCCAGTACGCAACTCCCGAACGAACGATTCGCCGTCAAAGTGGGGCATCATGAGATCGGTGATCACCAGATCCGGCGGATCTTCCAGGGCTGACGCCAGTGCCGCCGCACCATCGGCTGCGAGTGTAACGTTGTAGTCGTCGATCAACACGTCATAGAGAAAATGGAGGAGGTCAGGATTGTCCTCGACCACAAGGATTCTGGAATTGCCGGCTTTGTGTTTGCCGACAGGTAGACTGATGGGCTCCCGGAAGTCGTAATTCTGATGAGCGGCCAGCGCCACGCCCGCACCACTCTCGCGCACGAACACGCCATTCGGGGCACGCATGGGCATCTCCACTTGGAAGATTGCCCCGCCGCCAGGTGCATCGAGAACCACGACAGTGCCAAGGTGAAGCTCCACAAATTCCTTGACGATGTTCAGCCCCAGACCACTACCGCTCCCTGAGAGGCCATCCTGACCTTGCGCGAAGCGGGAAAAGATCTGTTCCTTCATTTGCGGCGGAACGCCCGGGCCGTTGTCTTGCACGCTCAGCAAGAAGCGGCCATTTGCCACGTGCTCGATCGAGCAGCAGATGTGCCCCCCAGCCGGAGTGAACTTGAAGGCATTCGACAGCAGATTTGCTAAAACTCTTGCAAACTTGGCCCGATCGACGTCGGCATAGAATTCGTCCGCTCCCTCGATCAGCAGCGAAATCGATCGTTCGTCGGCGGCCGCGGCGAAACTGGCTGCAACATCCCTCAACAAGGTGGCTACATTGGCGCAGACGTAGGCCAGCGGCATTTGCTGCGCATCGATGCGCGCCAGGTCAAGCAGATCGTTCACTTGCTGGAGCAGGGACTGCGCATTGCGCTTGATTGTAGTAAGCCGGAAGCGCTCCCGTTCGCCTAACTGTTGGTTTTCCTTCAGAAGCTGATCGACCGGTCCCAGGATCAGCGCTAAGGGGGTACGCAGCTCGTGGCTGACATTGGCGAAGAATTTGGTCTTGAAGCCGTCGATTTCACGGAGCTTTTCCAAGGCCAGTTGCAGTTCGCCGTTCTTGCGCGTGAGCTCGGCCTCGATGGCGATCTTCTCGGTAATATTTCTTCCTTCGGGAAGCAGGAAGGCGACACGCCCCGCGTCATCGCGAATCGGCGTCAGCGAAAAGTCCACGAAAATGGTCTTGTTTCCCTGCAGATCACCGAATATCTCGATGTCGCAACGGACGAATTCACCGTTCCTGGCCCGCTCGACCATGCCGCGCACGCGATTGCGCGCCTCTTCCGAAACCGCCCACCAGCGCGCCTCCCAGAACGGCTTGCCGATGACATGGTCGAGGCAGATCCCCGCGCCTTCTAGGGCGGCCCGGTTGATCTCGAGAACAGTGCCATCCACATCGAGCAGCCCGAGAAACTGATACATCGCATCGAGAATGATGCGGGCCAGTTTTTGCCGACGCACTTCCGCGCTGTCACCAGTCGCCAGCGCCACCCCTTTGACGGAGGCTTGTATTTCCCTCTGCCGCACGCAAACTTCCGATGTCATCGCTGCTCCGTTCAGCCAAATGAATAATGCTCGATCTGGGCCACGCAAGAAAAGCCGCTCCCGCTCTCCGCTCGACTATACGAGCAAACAATGGGGTCGGCGAAGTCGGTACGCCGGACATCACGGTTTTCCGTCATTTTCGGCAGTCAATAGCTTGCCGTCGAGAAAAAAGAAAGGCGAGTTTTGACTCGCCAAACCGCCGAAGGATCGGGAAAAACGATCAGAGGCTATAACGGAAGCTGATGGTTGCGTTGTCCTGAGAGTGTTTAACTTCGATTGGGGCGGAGGTATTCGGCAAGCTCGTGTTGTCCATGGTTTCCGCGAAGGCGTGGGAATAAGCGAAATCGAGCTTGCTCTGCTTGGAGAAGGCGTAAGTCAGGCCGGCCGACAGATGCGTTTTGGGCGTTGCCGGGATCACCGCGAACAGGGTTGACGAGCGCAGGGCCTGGCTGGCGAAACGCATTCCGCCACGCAGCGTCAGTTGATCGTTCAATGCGTAGGCAGCGCCTAGGGCAAGGATGGTCTGATCCTTGTAGTCCTGCGGCAGGAGGATATTGATATCGCCCCCGGCGTCGGCGGCAAAAGCAACTTTGATGTCCTTCATCACCTCTTTCCAGAAGACCTGCGACACATCAGCAGCCACGGTCCATTGCGGCGTCAGGCGGTGGCTGACGCCTAGGTCGAGATGGGCGGGCATCTGGAAGTCCTTGATCTTGATCTTGCCGCCCAAGGCAATCTCGCCAGCAATGGCGTCCACGGCAGTCAGGGTGGCCCGACCCTCCATGTCATTCATTTGGCTCTTGACCGTATAGGAGGCACCCAACGTTGTTTCCGCCGTGGCCTGGTAGACCATCCCGAACCGCCCGCCGTAGCCCCAGGCGTCGACGCCACTGGCCAGTGGCTGGTTCTTGGTCAGACTGAACTGGGCTCCACGCAGCGCCGGCAGCCCCGCCAGGACCGGCACCAGGGAGCCAGTGGCACGGCCGGAACCGAGCAGGCCGACGATCTGATCGGCGCCGAGCAAGAGATCAAGATTGAGGCCTTGCCACAGTGCATCGATGCTGCCGCCGATGGCCAGCTTGTCGTTGACCTGGAAGCTCGCCGCGAAGGGGATGTTCAGCACCAGCAGGCGGCTCGAATTTTCAAGCCCAGTCGCGAGCCCGCCGGTGGCCCGGGAGAGGAAACTGCCGTTGCCGTATTCGGTGCCCAGGCCGCCCTGAGCGAACGCGCCGACGCCGAAGGCCCAGGCGCCAATCCGCTTCGTATAGGCGATTTCCGGGGCGAGATAGGGGCCCCTGTTGCTGTCATGGCTGCCGGAAGAGACGCTTTCGCCGGTTGCCTTATTCTTGACATCGATCTTTGTCGTCACCACGTCTAGGCCGAGCAAGGCCTGATCTCCCTGCGGCATCAGAGACAGCGTCGCCGGATTGGTCATCATGCCCGCCGGGCCGACGTCCTGGGCCGCAGCCGTGCCGCCCATCGCCCGCGATAGCGCGCCGAAACCCTCCAGGCGGAAAACATCAGTCGCCAGGGCCACCCGGGCGCCGCCGGCCAGCGCCGAAACCAGCACCAAGGTAACAATCTTTCTTGTAGTCATCCCCATCATCTCCTCTGTTGTTGAAATTCGAAGCACGCGAAATCCCCCTGGGCCCAGTGATCAAGCGTCAATAGAAGCGATCAAAATGAATCTGGTCGAAAGGCACCCGATGGCTGACCATCAGCAGTTCCTGCAAGGCCTGGGTCATCGGCGGCGGCCCGGCAAAGTAGAACTCGTAGTTCGGCAGTTGCATCGGGAGGGCGCGCGCCACGGCATCGTGCACGAAGCCGGTCTCGCCACGCCAATCGCCGTTGTCGCCGGGGAGCGAAACTACCGGCAGATAGACGATCCGCTCGCCGAAGCCGTCCAGGGTGCGCAGCGGCGCTTCGCCGCAAACATCACGGGGCGTTCGCGCCCCGTAGAAGAAATACAGTTTCCGCTCAGCCAGCATGCCCGCCTCAACCGCTCCGCGCGCGATGGAAAGCATCGGCGCCAGTCCGGAGCCGCCGGCCACGCATACGATATCGCGGGGCGAATCGGTACGCAGGTAGGCGACACCATAGGGACCGTCGAGGCCGATTTCATCGCCCTCGGTCAGCTTTTCGAAGAGCACGTGGGTGCCTTGGCCATGCATTACGCGGCGCACCTGGAAATGCCACTGGCGCTGCCTGTTGCCGGTATTGGCCAGGGAATAGGCGCGGGAGGTGCCGAGCCCGGGGAGGTCGAGCATGGCGAACTGGCCAGGCAGGAAATCGGCATCGCGCTCGGCAAGAAACCGGAACTCGCGGAGATCGTGGGTGATATCCCGCGTTCCTAGCAGGCGAGCCAGCTGACGCTTGGGAAGTATCTTTGGCTGGTATTCTGGAGCCGTCGCCGCCTTGATCCTCACCGGCCCGCGTGCCCGACACTGGCAGGCGAGGTGGCGGCCGCGCTTGCGGTCACGCTCGTTCAGGCCGGGCGCGTCTGCCCACAGGGTCTCGACGTCGCCTTCCACCAGTTCGAACTTGCAACCACCGCAGCCGCCGGAATTGCATTCGTACGAAAAGCCCAGCCCGGCGCGCAACGCGGCGCGCAAGATGGTGTCGCCTTCCGGCTGGGCACAGACCGAACCGTCTTTTTCGTTGTGGATAGTTGGTTTGTTCATGGAAGTCCCAATGCACGTGTCGAACCTGTCTGGCGCCGACGGGCGCCAGACAGGCCGTAAACTGCCTAAGAGTTACAGGCCCAAGGAACAGCGGAAGTCACGCGTCGCCGCCCTGGCCGCTTCGGCACCGCCAGGAACGTCAGGCAGCGTCGTGCAGTAGGCATCGATGGCCTTGTCGGCCAGCGGTTCCCATTTTGCGATCCACCCCTGGATGAGCTCCAGGTTGCCCGGAGTCTCCAGTGCCATCTTGACCAGGGCGGCGATCCACCGCCGATGGCGGGCGGCATCAATCAACTGGGCATCGGTCACCAGTCCGAGCAGGGTATCGCCGTTATGGCGGGCGGATTCGCCCAACTTGCGCAACACCGCTTCGTCGATGGCCGGTTTAGCCACCAGGTTGATGACCACGATAGCCTCGCCCCAATCCCACACGGTCAGCGCCTTTTCCATCAGTTCGCGGAAGCCCTGCCAGACGGGATCAGTTTCCCAGTACGCGCGCTCATCCTCGCCGAAGCCCTTGTCGCTGAAAGCGAGGGATAACTCCTTGGTGCGGTAAGCGGTATGGCTGAGCCAGCGGAAGCTGTCAGCCATCTGGAAGTAATTGCAGTTGGTAATGGTGCTCGCTGGCGATACCTGACCGACATAGGCCGAGGCCATCTGGACAGTGTGGAACAGGTAGCGGGACGGGGTGTAGAAGCGGGCCAAGGTGCCGGCCCAGCGCGAATCGATGGCGCGGTCGTGCTCACGCTCGTTGAACTGGTCGAATAGGCCGAAGACATAAGTTTCCTGGCCATCCTGCATCATGTTGTAAGTGCGGTAGACCACTTCTTCCGGGTCGCGAAAAGCATTCCAGTCAGGATGCTTGAGGGCGGTACCGAAGGTGTTCTTCTTGTACCAAGTGTTCATAAACATGTTGGGATCCAGCTCGTACGGCGCATTGGCATCCCGGTTGTTGTAGTGCAGATTGGCGCTGACGATCTCGTACTCGCTTGGCTTGCGGCGGCGCGCGGCGAGATGGCTCCAGGTCTTCTGCGGCTTCAATACTTGAACTTCGGACATTCTTGTCTCCTCGACTCTTGGTCATTGGCGATTGGGTAGCGCTGTCCCGCGACTCTTAGATCTCTTTTGCAAAATAGAAGCGGATGGAGTTGTCACCGCTTTCGATCTGGCCGGCAAAGGAACTCAGGTCAACCTCCAGATCGTTCATCTTGAACGGGCGGCCGAGCTCCTCCTCGATGGTTTCGCGGCGCAGGACCATCTCATGTTCTGTATGAATGCGAAGATAGGCTCGCTTATCGTCGACGAAGATATCCTTGCCCGGATTGTCGATCTTGGCAGCCTCGATGACCGCCATGGCGAGGTCGCCGGCACGCATCACCGGCCCGACCAGATTGTTGTGATATGCCTGCCCGGAACTCGTAACGCTCATTGTCTTCTCCTTGTTTTCTTTCAAGTCTGGTTCGCCAAGGTGGCTCGCCAGTACGCCAGGGCACACCCATTGCGGCGGGGCTTGGCCGCCGCGCAGCAGTCCGCCAGCGAATGCAAGATACCCATGCGTCTCGTCCTGCAATAAGTGTGGCAACGGCCGGTCTCAGGAATGGGCGAACAAAGGCTGGACGCCTTCCGTCTTGACCAGGACATCGTCTCCGTCCACCCGGACCGGATATTCGGCCAGGGCGCAATCGTCGGGGTTGATGCCTTTGCCCGTGCCAGCGTCGAATTGCCACAGGTGCGCCCGGCAGATCACCCTTTGGCCGTCGAACTTACCTTCGACCAGAGGGATGTCCTGGTGCGGGCAGATGCCCTGGAACGCTTTGATACCGCCTCCCTCGGCGCAGACCAGAATGATGTCCTGGCCATCAACCGTGAACGACTCCATCTCGCCTTCCCATAGGTCATCGAGCGTGCAGACTTTTTTGAAATCCATTCCTGACTCCAATCCTGTTCAAACCGTAGCAGTGCGTCTGGAAGCATTCAGTGCTTCGGCGCCTGCCAAATGATCTCGACGGTTTCCGTCGGTTTCAGGCCGGATTCGGAAACCCGCATGGTGCGAGGGAGGAACTCCTCGCTGCCTTGCCGGCGCACCCGCATGATTTGTCCCGGCCGCGCCCGGACGCGCCGCCCGACCGAATGCACGGCCGCTGCAGCTGCAACCTCGTCCATGGTGTTCTCACTATCGACGGCGACCAGTTGCAGCACAAAGTCCCCTTCAAAATTGGAAGTAATTGGAAACAACGCCATTTCTAGAATCTCCTATGTTTTTGTGATGCAGCTTCCGCGGACGCCGGCTTGCCTTGCCACAACGATCAGCTGACCTTCTTTGCCGCCCGCAAGGCACGGTAGATTTCCGCCCAGGCGTAGTTGTGGGCATCGTCGCCGCACTCGCCGGGAGCGATATTCATGTACTTCAGGGCGCCGCTCAGATCCATCGGTTGGATCATGCCCGCCAGGAAGCGATCGACGATGCTCAGGTGACCGGCATAGCGTTCAGGTTCCTGTTCGAAGCACCAGCGGTCGACTTCCGAGCCAAAGTGATAGAGGCGGCCCTTGTACTCCAGCGGATAATCCTTGACGTTCCATTGCTTGCCGGGCGTGCCGAGGATTGGCAACTGACACATGTTGCAGACGTAGGGCAGGGTCTCCGGGTAGGTCAGGGCCATATTGCCGTCAACCACGTTGTCGATGATGACGTCCCAGCACTGCCCCCAGGTGTCGTTCCAGCCGGGGTATTTTTCTTCGAGCCATGCCCGCTCGTCGGGCGTCACGCCGGCCGCTGGATTCCACCAGACGGTGGGCCGCCAGAAGTAAGACCCCATATGCATGCCGTGGTGGGTTTCGCTCAGGTCGGCCAGGAACTGGTCCCAGTACCAAGGCAGGTCGAGGCCCATGTCGGTCAGGGCACGCTCGAACTGGGCAACGATCCACTCCTCCATGAACTCCTTGAATGACTGCTTACGGTGCTCGAGGGGCGTGTAGTAGTCCATGATCGGACCAGTGAGCACCGAAAACAGCTTCCAGGCACCCCACACGGCGATATCGACGCGCTTCTGGGCTTCCGCCTTCTGGCCATTCTCAATCAGCACCTTCAGGGCTGGGCCGCCGATCTGGGCATGGCGAGATTCGTCGGTCTGAATGCTGGAAATCAGGTTGGCGAAGGTGTGATCGCCAGCCTCGGCCGCATCCGCCGCCAGCCCAAGGAACTGCATGTTAGTAAAGCCGGTCTCGAAGCTGAAGGTAAGCATGATGGAGACGCTGATCGCGTCCCGCGTCATCATGATGTCATCGAAGAAGTGGCGCGCCGCGATCATCGCCCACTCGTTGGTGTCGTAGGCCTTAAAGGCCCAGTCCATCTGACGGTCCTTGGCGATGTGCTCGTGCGGGAAATAGAGCTGCATCTGGCCGTGGCGCACTTCGTCCAGACAGCCCAGAGTAGACATGTTGCGCATTCCAGGGGCTTTGGAAAAACGCATCATGCGGGCTTCCGCGCTGGCGGCGGCATACTCGCCGCGAGCGATGGCACCGTAGTGCGCCTTCATCACCGATTTCCAACCCGGATCGGCATTCTCAAAGATGCGGCTCCTTTCCAGAGCTGCCTTTACCGAATAGGCGCCTGCATCCTTGTCGCGCTGGACTTTTACATATTCCGGATAGGTCTGCTTGTATGGCTCGTCATACTTTTCCCAGGCATTCTGTGGCAACCCGAAGTTACCCGACATCAGCGGTGGAAACAGTTCATCTTCCGTCACGTACTTCGGTGTCCAGTTCGTAGTTCTCGCCAGGTCATACCAGTCCATCCTGTTAAGCACAGCCATCTGCGTCTCCTATGTGGCAGGATTGCGAGTCGCGCAAGTCCTGAATCGAGGCGATCTCGGTCGCCAAGGTCACGCGTCCAATCGAAGCTCATCGACAGTCCGCAGGGGAGCAAAGTTATTAGGAAATCAAGAAGGCGGCTATTAGACTTTGGTTTAGACGGGGTCAGGACTCAGCCCGTCCGTTGGCTTAGACCAGAATCATTGGGCGAGAGTCCGCTTCGTATGAAAAAGGAGAAGCCCGATGAACGGCTTCGCTGATCGTATGTCGGGAGCGGGGCGCCGAAAAAGTGATCGCCAAGAAAAGAAAGTAAACGCCCGGATCGAACAAGCTGCACCAGAAGAACCGCCGACTGGAGACGCTGCGCACTCTTCTGGCTCGCCAAAAAACGGATCATGAAGCAGGCGAAATGCGTTTGTGTTTGAGCCGCAAGCGGCTCTTTCACGCGCAGTTCGATCTCGCCGCCAATGGCCACACCGATCATACGCAATGGAAAGCTGACTGGCAAAAGGCGCGTACCGACCCGTTTCTCGTCCTTGGCAGCCACCTCGAGACCGCCAGCTTCTAAGTGTCGGGCAAGCATGGCCGAAGACGAATCCCAACGCTTCAGGTGCGCCTGCCGGCGGCTTTGGTCGAGCGCGGAAAATAACCAGCGCGCGTTTCGCCTACGGTCACGAAGCCATCGTCGCTGCGCTGCAATGCAGTCAGCGCATTACCCGCGTAACCAAGGCCGGAAAAGTCATCCAGAAGCGCTGCGGATTAGCCCTGAGCTGCCGCTTGGTGTGCGACACAAGAGGCTGGACAGTCTTTGTTGGCGCCGAGGCGCGGCCGGTCGACCGCGCTTCACACCGGGCACTCGGTGCCCTCGGTATAGACATCAACGCCATCACCTTGCAATGTCAGAAACAGATCGCTTCGGCGACCTGATCGGAGCATGCCGCGTTGGGCTATCCCCTCGCGGAAAAACAAGCGATCAAGCCAAAGAGCTGATCGGCGATACGGTGGTCTATGTTGCTGCCCAAGCAAAAGGCGCGCACAAAACTCGCCTGCTCGGTGAGCAGCACCTCGCGCTGACGGGCACCTGCGCGCACGACGCACACGTCGCCGTCGGGGCGCCAGGCCGCGTAGAAAGCCCAGGCTCATCAGCTTTTTGCAACTACTGGCAGTACTGCACGTCGCTCTTGCGCCCAGGATCGTACTTCATCTGCCGTGCGTCCACCAGCCAGGCCTTCAGGCCACCACGGCAATCGCTTACGCAAATGTCGTAAACCCCTGACCAACCTCGCGCAATAACGGTTTACGATCAAGCGCTTATGACGGGAGCTTGTAAACCCACGCAAAATCGCGTCTACTCTCAGGCTTTATGGGGAGGCGAAGATGACGTTGCAGGAAGCGTTTGAGCAGGTAGAAGATCATCGTAGC
>Ga0209125_1001820_pt1 | contig 18358 bp, 17 predicted proteins | sample BarGraIncub1131A_FD_184503 | JGI IMG/M metagenome (GOLD analysis project Ga0209125, IMG submission 184503) | Arctic peat soil microbial communities from Barrow, Alaska - Barrow Graham LP Incubations 11-31A (SPAdes) (version 2) | ecosystem: Environmental > Terrestrial > Soil > Wetlands > Peat...
GCCCTCCCCGGCGCCCCCGCGACCACTGCGGACGCTATCGCGCCCGCTCCGCATTGTCAACGCGCGGGTCGCATCTCCTGCAAAGTCGCTTGGAAGAGATCGCCTGCGTCAGCGCCCGGAGGGGTTCTTCCGGCCGGCCATGCGGTCGAGGCGCTCCCGCGTGCCGTCGTCCACCGCATCCGACACCGTCGTGCGGCGTCGCGGTGCCGCGTCTTCGCGCCGCCATGACGCCTCGTCGTCCGCGAGTTCGCGCGCGAACGATGTCGCCCGCGTCACCGTCACGGAGCCGCCGGCGGCGGTCCAGCGCGTGGCCCCGTCCGAGGTCACGACCTCCACGGGCTCCCCGGCCTCGCGCGCCGCCGCAGCGAGAGCCTCGATGACCGCGTCGGCCTCATGCCCATGGGGCGAGAAGATGACGGTCACTCCCCCGACTTCACGAGGCTCTCCCTCGGAGGACGGATTGCCTCCTCCGTCGAAAACGATCGTCACCGACGCGCCCTCGGCCGCCCGGGCTCCCAGATCGCCGATCAAGCACTCGCGGGCAGCGTCCATGTCGCGCGCAGCGACCGCCGCATAGCGCGGCGTGCCCCGGAGCACGTTGTATCCATCGACGATGATGCTGCGCACGGCCCGCTACCCCCGATTACGGCGAAGCCACTCGTACGAGAGTACCGCGGTCGCCGCCGACACGTTGAGCGACGAGACACGCCCCCGCACCGGTAGTCGCACGAGCACGTCGCACTCGCGCTCCGTGAGGCGGGCGAGCCCACTGCCCTCGGCCCCCATCACCAACGCGATACGGCCCTCGAGCGGCGCGTCCCACGCCTCGGTCTTCGCCTTCTCCGAAGCGCCGGCGACCCAATACCCGGCGCCCTTGAGTCGGGCGAGGCTCTGCGCGATGTTCGCTTCCCTGCACACGTGGATGTGTTCCGCCGCACCCGCGGACGCCTTGAGCGCCGATGGGGTCATCGCCGCCGCGCGGTCCTTCGGGATGATGACGCCATCGGCGCCGACCACCTCGGCGGTCCGCACCACGGCTCCCAGGTTCTGCGGGTCGGTCACGTGGTCCAGCACGACGACAAGGCTCGACACACGGTCCGCCGCGGTGGACAGGACCTCGTCGAGTGTCGAGTAGTGGAAGGGTTCCACGACGGCCACCACGCCCTGGTGGGCGCCACGCTCACTCATGGCGTCCAGATCCCGCCGAGAGGCGAGATCGACGCGTATGCCACGCGAACGCGCGCTTACCAGGATGCGCCCGAGCGGGTCGTCGGCCTTGGCGCTGTCCAAGACGAACATGCGCAGGATGCGGCGCCCGCTCGCAAGCAGCTCGGTGACCGCGTTGCGGCCTTCTACGTGATCATCAGGAGCGGCCATCAGCCCCTCGAGACCGTGACGCGGGCACCGGAGGCCGTGTCCTCGATGCGGACTCCCAGCGCTGCGAGTCCGTCACGAACGGAATCGGCGCGCGCCCAATCACGTTCTTCGCGCGCCCGCGCACGGGCCTCGAGCAGTGCATCGATCGCTGCCGAAGCCTCGGTGCCGGCATAGCCCGCCAGTTCCGCGGCGAGCGGAACGACCTCTTCGGGGATGCCGGGACCCGCTTCGTCCGCGGGCAACACGACTCCGAGCACATCCAGGAGCTCGACCACCGCCGACTCGGCGTCACCCAGCACCTCGATATCGGACGCGGAGAGCGAGCCCTCGTGAGCCGACATGAAACCGTTGGCCGCCCGCGCGAGTTCGAACAGGGCGCCGAGCGCTCCCGCGCTGTTGAAGTCGTCATCCATGTCCTCGGCGAAACTGACGCGAGCATCGGCCACTGCGACCGCGAGCGCGGCACGCTCGGACTCGGGAGCACCGGCGCCGTCCGCGGGACGGCTACGGAACCAGCGAGCGGTACGCACCATGTTCGCGAACCGCTCATAGGCGGTGCTGGCCTCTTCCAACCGCTCGGTCGAGAAATCGAGCGGACTCCGGTAGTGGGTCTGCAGCATCAGGAGGCGCAACACGGGCGTGGGATAGGCGCCGATGACATCTTTGAGCAACGTGAAGTTACCGAGCGACTTCGACATCTTCTCGGCGTTGATGTTGAGCATCCCGCCGTGCAGCCAGTAGCGGGCGAACGGCTTACCGGTCGCAGCCTCGGACTGAGCGAGCTCGTTCTCGTGGTGCGGGAACACCAGGTCGCTCCCGCCACCGTGGATATCGAACGGCACACCAAGCTCCATCTCCGACATGACGGAACACTCGAGATGCCAACCGGGCCGTCCCTCCCCCCACGGGCTCGTCCAATGGGGTTCGCCGGGCTTGGCCGACTTCCAGAGCGCGAAATCGAGCGGGTCCTTCTTGCGCTCGTCCACGTCCACGCGGGCACCCGACTCCAACTCGTCGATGTCCCGGCCCGACAGCTTCCCGTAGCCGTTGAAGGACCTGACGGAGAAGTAGACGTCGCCATCGACGACGTAGCCATAGCCGCGGTCTATCAGGCGCTTCACCATCTCGATCATCGGCTCGATGGTCTCGGTGGCGCGCGGCTGAGCGCTCGGCGGCTTCACTCCCAAGTCCGACATCGCCTTCAGGAACGCCTCGGAGTACCTAGTGGCGATCTCGGCCGCCGTGACTCCTTCTTCCTTGGCGGCCCTGATGATCTTGTCATCGACGTCCGTGATGTTCTGCACGAAGCGCACGTCGTATCCGCGATACTCGAGATAGCGACGGATCAGGTCGAAGGAGAGGAAGGTCCGGGCGTTCCCGATGTGGATGTGGTTGTAGACGGTCGGACCGCAGGTGTAGATCGATACCTTGCCCTCCTCGCGAGGGACGAAGTCCTCCTTGGCCCGGGCCAGTGTGTTGTAGACGCGCAGAGTCACTCGGGGTCCTCCCCGTTGGTTTCGGTCATCTCGCCTGCGTCCGACGCCGGTGCAACAGTGCCGCCAGCGCTCAGAGCCTCCTCGTCGTGCGCGATCCGCGCCTCGAGCCGGTCGATCCGATGCTGCAGGCAACGGAACATCTCGACGACGGGGTCCGGCAGATCTTCGTGGTGCAGGTCCACGACATCGACACGTGCGCCTTCGCGAACCACGATGCGGCCCGGCACACCGACGACCGTGCAGTTCGGCGGTACGTTGTTGACCACGACCGCGCCCGCGCCGATCTTGCTGCCACGACCGACGGTGATGTCACCGAGCACGGTCGCACCGACACCGATGACCACGCAGTCCTCGATCGTCGGGTGCCGCTTGCCGCGCTCTTTGCCCGTTCCGCCGAGCGTCACGCCTTGGTAGATGGTGACGGTATCGCCGATCACGCAGGTCTCGCCGATCACGACTCCCATGCCGTGATCGATGAACAGCCCTTCGCCGAGCGTGGCCCCCGGGTGGATCTCGATCCCGGTCCGGTGCCGGACCCACTGACTCAGCGCACGCGCCAGGAAGGTGTGCCCGCTCAGATAGAGGCGATGCGTGCGGCGCTGCCAGCGGATCGCCTTGAGGCCAGGGTAGTTGAAGTAAGCCGACCACACGGACGTCGCCGCGGGATCGCGTTCCATGACAGCCTGTATGTCTCGTTTGAGCAGCTCGAGCACGACGGCGCGCACCTGCGATTCCTTGAGTCGGGAGATGATGGGCCTCGGGGCCAGTGTACCCACCCGTCGCGACCTGCGTCACGCGCGAAGCGCGAGTTCCAGTCTCCGACGAGTCTCTTCGGCGCCCAGCAAACATCGGATCGTGGCGAGCGGCAGGCCATGAGCACGCCCCGTGAGCGCGGCACGCACCGCGGGCATCGCCTCGCGCGGCGCCAGGCCGGCAGCACGCAACGCATCCCGCAGCTCGCCGCCCCGCCAGTCCGCGGCATGGACTTCACAGGCGACGCTCAGGGCCGCATCCGCCGTGGGCGTGCCCAGCGCGGCCTGCGCCTCGCCATCGGGCTCCGGCGGTTCAACGAGCCCGTCGACCAGCTCCACGACGTCCCCGGCCACCTCGACCTCTTCAGCGAGCAGTCCGGCAACCTCCTGAGACGTCGCGCCCGGGAGATCCGGGACATGCCCTGCGACCGCAACGATGCGCTCGCAGGGCGTCAACAACGACATGTGCCGTTTGTTGAGCCATCGGAGCCGCGCGACGTCGTGCGCGGGCGGCGACGGGGAGACACGTGACAGGTCGAACACGGCGGCGATCTCGTCGAGGCTCAGGATCTCGCGCCCCTGCGGGTCCGACCAGCCGAGCAACGCGAGATGGTTCACCACGGCCGAGGGCAGATAACCCTGCGAACGCAGCGAGGCGATCGACTCGGCACCGCGCGACTTCGACAGCGGACGACCGTCAGCACCGATGACCAGCGGAACGTGCGCGTAGCGCGGTGGCCGCGCGCCCAGCGCCTCGAAGATCATCAACTGCCGGGGCGTATTGGACAGGTGGTCGTCACCCCGGATCACCAGCGTGATGCCCATCGCGTCGTCATCGACCACGCAAGCGAGGTCGTAGAGAACCATACCGTCCGACCTGGCGACCAGGAAATCACCGATATCCGAACCTGAGAACACAACGCGACCATGGACCGCATCGTCAACGACATACTCGCTGTCCGGCTGAACGGCGAACCGCCACCCGAACGGCTCACCCGCCTCGGCGCGCCGGCGCGACTCATCGGCGGGGATCGACCGGCACGGCCCGCGATAACGCGGCTGTCGGCGCTGCTCGGTATCCGCCTCCCGCTCACGCACCAGAGTTCGATCGGGGCAGAAGCACCGATACACGCTGTCGGACGACTCCAGCCGCCCCAAGGCCCGCGCGTAGAGCTCTGCGCGCTGTGACTGACGATACGGTGCGTGCGGACCGCCGACGTCCGGGCCCTCGTCCCATCGCAGGCCCAACCACTTCAGGTCCTCGAGCAGTCCACTCTCGTGGCGCAGATCGCTGCGCTTCGTGTCAGTGTCCTCGAAACGGACGATGAATACACCACCCGCAGCCTGCGCGACCAGATGATTGAACAGCGCGGTCCGGGCACCGCCGACATGCAGCACGCCACTGGGTGCGGGTGAGAATCGAACGCGATCAGCCACCTTCACACCCTTTCGAGCAGAACGACCGCCTGGGCGGCGACGCCTTCGCCGCGCCCGGTCGCGCCAAGGCCCTCGGTGGTGGTCGCCTTGAGACCGATCCGATCCGTATCGACTCCCAGCGCCTGCGCCATCGCCGCTCGCATCGCGTCCCGATACGGCGAGATGCGGGGCGACTCGAGGATGAGGACGGTGTCGGCATCGGCCAGCATCCAGCCCGCCTCCCGCATGAGTCCTCCGACCTGGGTGAGCAGATCAAGACTGGATACACCCTCATAGGCGGGATCGGTGTCCGGGAAGTGCGCCCCGATGTCCCCTGCGCGCATGGCGCCGAGCACGGCGTCCATCAGTGCGTGCACGAGCACGTCGGCGTCGGAGTGGCCCGCGAGACCTGTCGCGTGAGGGATCTCGATCCCGCCGAGCACAAGCCGGCGACCCTCCGCGAATGCATGTACGTCATAGCCGAGCCCCACGCGCAACTCAGTCATCGGTCGCCTCCCCGCCACGGGCTCTCAGAAGCGCCGCGAGAACGTCGAGGTCCTCACGAACGGTCACCTTCAGGTTCCAGCGTGGACCCTCGAGCATTCGCACGGATCCACCCGCGCGCTCGACGAGTACAGCATCGTCGGTGCCTTCGAATCCTTCGACAGCCGCCGCCCGATGGGCACGAAGCAATGCATCGGTTCGGAAGGTCTGCGGTGTCTGCGCGATCCAGAGGTGTGACCGATCCGGCGTCGACACGACACGCCCCTCGGGATCCACTTCTTTGATCGTATCGAACGAGGGGTGTCCGACCACCACGCCATCGACGCCGGGGTGCTCTCGCAGGACGAGAAAACCTTCGGCGATGGTCTCGACCGCGACAGCCGCCCGCGCACCGTCGTGGATCGCGACGGACTCGCAGGGCATCGGCAGTGCAGCAAGTCCCGCCGCAACGGACGCTCGACGGGTCTCGCCGCCCGCGACCACGGCGACCACTTTGCCCATACCCTCCGCGCCCACAACGGCTTTGCGGTATTCGTCGACCCGATCGGGATGCGCGACGACGACGATCGCATCGACGGCCTCGCAGCGCTCGAACGCCTCGACCGTGTGCGCGAGCACCGATTTGCCGCCCACGAGCGCCAACTGCTTACCGCGGGAGTCGCCGAAGCGCTCACCGGAGCCTCCGGCCACGATCACAGCCCCGTTCACAGACCCGCCTTGGGACGAGCGAAGATCATGCGACCGCTGGCCGTCTGGAGGACGGAGGTGACGACCACGTCCACGTCCTCGCCTACCAGCTTCCGACCGTCGTGCACGACCACCATCGTGCCATCCGCGAGGTACCCGACTCCCTGGTCGGACTCCTTCCCCTCACGCGAGACGGCCAGATGGATGATCTCACCGGGCAGGTGACTCGGCTTGAGCGCCGCAGCGAGATCGTTGATGTTGAGCACCCGCAGGCCCTGAACGCGCGCCACCTGTGTGAGGTTGTGATCGACGGTGACGATGGTCGTGTCCGTGTCCCGGGCCAGCCGGGCGAGCTTGCCGTCGACGTCAGGGGTCTCGGGGTAGTCGACCGAGAACACCTCCACGGCGTGCTCTCCCCCGCGCAGCGAAGCGAGCAGATCCAACCCGCGGCGCCCACGGGCACGGCGCAGATCATCCGCAGAGTCCGCAAGCGTCTGCAGTTCGACGAGAACGAATCCGGGGACACGGACCGCGCCCTCGATGAAGCCGGCTCGCAGCAGTTCCGCGAAGCGGCCGTCGATGATGGCGCTGGTATCGAGGATCTTGGTGGACAGCATCTCCGGTTCGCCCGAGCCCGGGAAGAACCGTGACATCAGCCGACCCACGTCACGCCGCTTGATGAGCGCTACGCGGACGCCCAGATAGGCGAACACGAAGTAGAACCCCACCTGCCCCAGCAGACCCACAACGGGGGGCTGGAGCGAACGGACGGGGATCGACAGTATGAGCGCGATAACGAGACCGACAAGCAGGCCGAACACGCCAAGGATGAGATCACTGACGGACACGCTGCGGAGATAGTCCTCGAAGAACAGGTATGTCCGCTGCACTTCCCTTCCGATCATCCCACCGAAGATGAAGCCGATCGACGCCCCCAGAATGACGAACAGAATGATGACGGTTGGAATGGAGTAGCCGATCTGCTGGTTCCAGTCGATGAGATCCTTGACGCTCAGACCCGCGAGCGCTCCCAGTGTCGCCATGACGAACCGGGTGAGCTGGACGAACATGCTTAGCGACGCGTGCCGCACGACGCATTGGAGAAACGTCGCTCGCGCCGTCACCTCCTTCCTGGCCGGGGGCGTTCGGCGCCCCCTCGGGCTTCGATATACCGACAGAGTCTAGCACCCGCTCACGCGTCCGAAGCCGGCTGCCGGCGTCATAAGCGACCGGATGGACCACCGATGCAAGGCCCCTACCGGGTAGCAGAACCACGCAAACGCCTCAGCCCCTCGGCTATCACGCGAGCCCGGCGGGCGCCGACGCCATCCACCTCGTCAAGCTGCTCCTCGGTCGCCCTTGCCAGCACGACCAGCGCCGAGAACCGGTCCACCAAACGATTGACGACGGACCCGGGCAGCGACGGGATCCTGCGAAGCACGCGATACCCGCGCGCGCGAACGTGGTGCTCGAGCACGTCTGCTGTGGCCGGGTAGCCGAGAACCGCAGCGACCGCGAGATTGTCGAGCGCCTGGTCTTGCGTCATCTCCGACAGGGAGAGTCGGGCCGCCGGCGTCAGTCTGGGGCCAGGTGTGACGAGGTAGTCGCGGAGCAGGAGCGTGTGCTCATCAGAGACGTTGGCGGTGACCTCCTCGGCCTGCATCGCCACGAGGCGTCCCTCGGAGCCGAGTTGATCGACATACCGCGCGACCTCCCGGGCGACACGTTGAACAAGCTCGGAGCGCTGGACCGCGGTCACGACATCCCCCACGGTGACGGCGTCCTCGAACTCCAGAAGCGTAAGGCGATCGACCACCTCGTCGAGCCGCAGCCGATACCTCTGCAGGGTCTGCAGCGCCTGGTTCGCCTTCGCGAGGACGACGGTCACATCCTCGACGGTGACGCGGCGACCCGCCCGGTACAGACTCACGACGTTCCGCCTCTGCGACACAGATACCACCAGTGCGGAGGTCTGTCGGCTGACTCGCTCGGCGGTGCGATGCCGCATCCCGGTCTCGACCGTGGGAAGCGAGGCGTCGGGGACCAGGTGCACGTTGACCTTGAGGATCGTTGCACAGTCCTCGTCCAAGAGGATGGCGCCGTCCATCTTCGCGAGTTCGAAGAGGCGCTGATGGGTGAAGGGCACTCCGAGGGTGAACCCGCCGTCGCACAGCGTCGCGACGCGCTCGACGTCGCCGATCACGATCAGGGCACCCGTGTCAGCCGAGATGATGCTGTCGAGCGCCTCGCGCAACTCGGTTCCCGGGGCGACCCGACGCAGCACGTCGGCGACCTTCACCTCGCTCTTGGCTTCCATTCGCTCCCTCTCGCCCGGTGTATCACCCAGTCTACAGCCGTTGGATCACGACTTCGCGTCAAGCAATCCCAGCGCGACCGACACGGAAGCCACGGGCCGTACCTTGGCGCCGGAGACCGGCCCCAGGTCACGCGCCGACGAAGTGGCGACCCACGGCAGCCCGAGCCGGACCGCCTCTGCAGCGCGCGCTGCCGCATGGGAGACGGGGCGCACCTCGCCCGCCAGCCCGATCTCGCCGAACGAAACGAGACCACCCGCGATCGGCACGTCGCGGCGCGCCGACGCCAGCGCCAGCGCCAGCGGCAGGTCGACCGCCGGTTCGACGACGCGAACGCCGCCGGCGACCGAGACGTACACGTCCTGCTGGCCGAAGGTCAGCCCGGCGTGGCGCTCCAGCACTGCCAGCACCTGAAGCAGGCGCGGCAGCTCGATCCCGGTGGCCAAACGCCGCGGCATCTGAAGGTACGAGGGGCTCACCAGTGCCTGTATCTCGACAAGAACGGGTCGGGAGCCCTCCATGGTCGCCATGACCGCTGAGCCCGCGACTCCGACGGGACGATGCTCCAAAAGCGCAGCCGAAGGGTTCGCGACGACTCGCAGCCCCTCCTCGACCATCTCGAACACCCCGATCTCGGAGATCGACCCGAACCGGTTCTTCACCGCACGGACGATGCGGAACGTGTGGTCCCGATCGCCTTCGAAGTACAGGACGGTGTCCACCATGTGCTCCAGCACCCGGGGCCCTGCTATCGCGCCTTCCTTGGTGACGTGCCCTACGACCAGAGTGGTGACGCCGTGGTCCTTGGAGAGCCGCGTCAGCCTCGCCGTGGATGCGCGGACCTGACCGACGGAGCCGGCTGTTCCCGGAGCGTCAGGATCGATCATGGTCTGGATCGAATCGACGATGAGAACATCAGCGGCGTCCTCGAGCGCGACCGCCTCGACCGCACCGACATCGGTGGCCGGGAGCAGTCCAATATCTCCCGTGCACCCGAGACGGTCCGCACGCATCTTGACCTGGGCCGGAGACTCCTCACCGCACACGTACAGGACGCGCTTCCCGGAGCAGGCGAGCGAGTCGGCCACCTGCAGGAGGAGCGTCGACTTGCCGATGCCGGGCTCACCGCCAAGAAGCACTATCGAGCCGCGGACCAAGCCGCCGCCGAGCACCCTGTCGAACTCTTCCACGCCCGTGGGTATCCGGCGATCACCGGCGGTCTGGACCTCGGCCAACCGGACCGGGCGCGCCGCCGGGACAGACATGCGCGAGGAGGCCCCGGATCGCTCCGCGGCCTCCTCGATGAACGTTCCATATTCGCCACAGTCCGGACACCGTCCGGCCCACTTCGGCTCCACATGCGAACACTGGGCGCACCGCCAGGCCGTCCTGGTCTTCGCCATCGCGCGCCTACTCGCCGACGGCGCCGCCCGCGGCGGCACCCGACCCGCCACCGGGATTACGCTGCGGCATCATCGCCTTCTTGCGCGGCGCCTTCACGACGCCCGCAGGAGGCTCGGGGTCACCATTGCCCCGAACGAACACGATACGGCCGTCGGCGACACTCAACTCCACGACGTCACCGGGATTCCACTGTCCGGCGAGCATCTCCTCGGACAGCGGGTCTTCAACCAGGCGCTGGATGGCGCGACGCAGAGGACGCGCACCCGACGACGGGTCGAAGCCCTCCTTGGCCAACAAGATGCGCGCCTCCGGGTTCATACGGACGCCGATGCCACGCGAGAACAGATGGGTCCGCAGATCGTTGATCATCAGATCCACGATCGACTCGATCTCATCATGCGTGAGCTCGTGGAACACGATCACCTCGTCGACCCGGTTCAGGAGCTCGGGACGGAAGAGCTTCTTGAGCTCGCCGGTGACCCTGCCCTTTATCGCCTCGTGGCTGAGCTCATCGGACGAACTTCCGAACCCGAGGGTCGTCTTGCCCTTGGCGATGTCTCGGGCACCCACGTTGCTGGTCATGATGATGATGGCGTTCTTGAAGTCGACCTTGCGGCCCTGCGAATCGGTGAGACGCCCCTCTTCGAGGATCTGAAGCAGGACGTTGAACACGTCCGGATGCGCTTTCTCGATCTCATCGAACAGGATCACGCTGTACGGCTTGCGCCGGACGAGTTCGGTCAACTGACCGCCCTCTTCGAAGCCCACGTAGCCGGGAGGCGATCCGATGAGACGGGATACCGTGTGCTTCTCCATGTACTCGCTCATGTCGAGCGAGATGAGAGCGTCTTCGCTACCGAACAGGAACTGCGACAGCGCCTTGGCCAACTCCGTCTTGCCGACACCGGAGGGGCCGAGGAAGATGAACGAACCGGCCGGACGGTTCGGGTCCTTGAGTCCGGCGCGAGCGCGACGGATCGCGCGCGAAACGGCCGACACGGCCTCGCTCTGTCCGATCACACGCTCATGGATGGAACCTTCCATGCGCAGCAGCTTGGCGGTCTCGGCCTCGGTGAGCGCCGTGACCGGGATCCCGGTCCACATGGAGACCAGCTCGGCGATCTCTGCCTCCGTGACCTCGACGACGCGCGACTTGTCGGGTTTCAGCCACTCCTCTTCGATGGTGCGCTTCTCGGCAAGGACCTGCTTCTCCTTGTCGCGCAGAGAGGCGGCCTTCTCGAACTCCTGTGCCTCGATCGCGGCTTCTTTCTCCTGCCGGACGGTGCGGAGGCGGTCCTCGACCGCACGCACATCAGGAGGCGCCGTCATCATGCGGATGCGCATCTTGGAACCGGCCTCGTCGACAAGGTCGATCGCCTTGTCCGGAAGGAACCGACCGGAGATGTAGCGATCGGCGAGAGTCGCCGCCGCCTCGAGTGCCCCGTCGGTGATCGAGACCCTGTGGTGCGCCTCATAGCGATCGCGGAGGCCACGCAGGATCTCGATGGTCTCGGCCACCGACGGCTCGCCGACGGTGATCGGCTGGAACCGGCGCTCAAGGGCGGAGTCCTTTTCAACGTACTTACGGTACTCGTCGATCGTCGTCGCACCGATGGTCTGCAGCTCACCGCGCGCAAGCGCGGGCTTGATGATGGATGCGGCGTCGATCGCTCCCTCGGCCGCACCCGCCCCGACCAAGGTGTGCATCTCGTCGACGAACAGGATGATGTCGCCGCGCTCGTGGATCTCCTTGATGACCTTCTTGAGGCGCTCCTCGAACTCGCCGCGGTACTTCGAGCCCGCCACGAGTGCTGCCAGATCGAGCGTGTAGAGCTGCTTGTTGCGCAGCGTCTCCGGCACTTCATCGCGCGCTATCGCCTGAGCCAAACCCTCGACGACGGCGGTCTTGCCCACACCGGGCTCGCCGATCAGCACCGGGTTGTTCTTGGTGCGCCGCGACAGGATCTGCATGACACGCTCAATCTCCTGCTCGCGTCCGACGACGGGATCGAGCTTGCCCTCGCGGGCCATACGGGTCAGATTGCGACCGAACTCATCGAGCAGCTGGCTCGAACCGCCGGCACGTTCCTCGCCGCCCTGCTCACCCTGCTGGCCGTGATAGCCGGACAGCAGCTGGATGACCGCGGAGCGGACCTTCTCAAGGTCGGCTCCGAGGTTGAGCAGCACCTGGGCCGCCACGCCCTCTCCCTCGCGGATGAGGCCGAGCAGGATGTGTTCCGTCCCGATGTAGTTGTGTCCGAGTTGCAGCGCTTCGCGCAACGAGAGTTCAAGGACCTTCTTGGCGCGCGGGGTGAACGGGATGTGCCCGTTGGGGACGTAGGTGCCCTTGCCGATGAGCTCCTCGACCTGCTGATGGACGTCCTCGAGCGAGATGTTGAGAGACTCGAGGGCCTTGGCGGCGATGCCGTCCTCTTCCCGGATCAGGCCGAGCAGCAGGTGCTCGGTCCCGATGTAGTTCTGGTTGAGCATCCGCGCTTCTTCCTGCGCATAGATGACCACCCGCCGAGCCTTTTCGGTGAACCGCTCGAACATGGGGCGCTCCTATCGGAAGCGCGCTGCGGCGCGCGATGGCTGTTGTTCCACATGGACAGTATACCCGCGTGGGACGACATCGACCCGAGCGGGTACCGATGGGTGAGCGAAATCAGTGCCATATCTAAGCGCGGTTCACTCAGATATGGCGCGCCGCGATCGAAGGCGTCAGGAGATGGTCACTCCGGGCGCAGATGCGGGAAGAGGAGCACGTCTCGGATGGACGCGCTGTCGGTGAGGAGCATCACGAGTCTGTCGATCCCGATGCCGAGCCCCCCGCACGGGGGCATCCCGTATTCCATGGCGCGCAGGTAGTCCTCGTCGTAGCCCATGGCCTCATCGTCGCCCGTGGCCTTCGCCGACATCTGGGCGGCGAAACGCTCGCGCTGGTCGACGGGGTCGACCAGCTCGGAGAACGCATTTGCGATCTCGCGGCCGGTAACGATCAACTCGAACCGATCGGTCAACTCCGGCTCACCTGGCTTCTTGCGGGCAAGCGGTGATGTCTCCAGGGGGTAGTCGGTCACGAACGTCGGCTGCACCAGGAAACGCTCGACGAGCTTCTCGAACAGTTCGGTGATGAGCTTGCCCTTGCCCCAGGACTTGTCGACGGGAGCGTCGTGCTTCACACACAGCGCACGGAGCTCGTCGACCGAGCGCGCGAAGGACACGTCCTCTCCCGCCGCTTCGGAGGTCAGGTCGATCATCGTCGCGCGACGCCACGGTGCGCCCAGGTCCACTTCAGTGCCCTGATACGTCACAAGCGTCGTGCCGAGGACCTCGGAGGCGGCCGTACGGATGAGACCCTCGGTCAGGTCCATCATCCCGCGCAGATCGGTGAACGCCCGGTACGCTTCGAGCATCGTGAACTCAGGGTTGTGACGCACGGAGATGCCTTCGTTACGGAACGACCGGTTGATCTCGTAGACGGCCTCGAACCCGCCGACCATGAGCCGCTTGAGGTAGAGCTCCGGTGCGATCCGCAGATAGAACTCCATGTCGAGCGCGTTGTGGTGCGTGATGAACGGACGCGCGGTGGCGCCGCCGGGGATCGGGTGCAGCATCGGGGTCTCGACCTCGATGAACCCACTGGTGTCCATGAAGCGTCGGATCGACGAGATGATCGCGAACCGCTTCGCAAAGGTGTCCCGGACCTCGGGGTTCACGATGAGGTCGACGTACCTCTGACGATACCGGGTCTCGGTGTCGTTCAGGCCGTGGAACTTCTCAGGAAGTGGCCGCAGGGACTTCGAGAGCAACGTCACACTCTTCGCAGACACGGACAACTCTCCGCGACGGGTGCGAAGCACCACACCCTCGGCTCCGATCCAGTCGCCCAGATCGAGCTCTTTGACCGCAGAGAGCCCCTCCTCGCCGAGAACGTTCTGGCGGCAGAAGACCTGGAGGTCGCCGGTGGCGTCGCGCACGACAAGGAAGACAGCCTTGCCCTGGTCGCGCAGGGCGACCACGCGTCCCGCCACCCGGACCTGGTCGTCCGTCTCCGCGCCGTCAGCCAGCCCGGCATAACTTTCGGACAACTGGGCCGCGCGAGCGGTCGGGTCGTAGTTGAGCTTGTAAGGCTCCTCGCCGCGGGCACGCAGCGCGTCGAGCTTCGCGTGCCGCACAGCGATCGGATCGTCGTCGCTCACCGGGAACGCGCGCTCGTCTGCCGCCATCGCCAATCCCGTCTAGTGGTGGATCGAAACGACCGTGTAGTTGGTCGTCTTTCCCGAAGGAAGCGTCACGGGCACGATATCGCCCTTCTTGCGGCCGAGTACCGCCTGCCCGACGGGAGACTCGTTGCTGATCTTGTTGTTCGTCGGATCCGCCTCGGCCGAACCGACGATGCGATACATCATGGAGTCGCCGTCGCCGTCCGAAAGCTCGACCTTGCTGCCCAAGGCGACCTTGTCGTTCTTCTTCGGCGCCGAGATGATCGTGGCGTGTGCCAGGATCTGATTGACCTCGAGGATGCGGGTCTCGACCATCGCCTGCTCATTCTTGGCGTCATCATATTCGGAGTTCTCGGAGATGTCTCCGAACTCCTTGGCTTCCTTGATGCGCTGCCCGACTTCGCGTCGGCGGGTCGTCTCGAGGAAGTGCAGCTCGTCTTCGAGCTTCTGCTGACCCTCGACGGTAAGTGCGATGTCTTTGTGCATGGTTCCCGGGCTCCTATCATGCTTGCTTCGACTCCCCCAAGTCGCGCCGCTCTTCCGAAACACTCCGGTGGGGCGCAACGCGCGGGCCGCCTCGTGAATCAGGCGGCCCTCAGAGTTTCAGAGAGTATAGCGCCCCGGTCAGCGCATGCAAGAGGCGGACCGGGGCGCTATAGAGAGACGGGCTACTCGCTCTTGTCGACATCCTTGGGGGCTGCGACGTCAGCGGAAGGCTTGTCGGAAAGCTTGTCGGCAGGCTTCTCTTCGTCCTCGAGCAGCTTGCCGTCGATGCCGTCTTTGAGCGCCTTGGCCGACTTCCCGAACATCTTGGCCAGCTTCGGAAGCTGAGCCGGACCGAAGATCACGAGAACGACGATCAGAATGACCCATATCTCCGGGCCCATGGGAATTCCGAATGCAGCCATTGCTCCTCCTACGACGGTTGAAAGGTTTCCCGACCCCGCAGGGCCGTGTGTTCACTGGCGAGAAGCGTACACCTATGGTTTGCCCGACGCCACGGACTCGCGACGTGAGAGGTAGTACAGCGTGTGCAACAGCTCCTGGACCGGGTCGGTGTTGTGCAGGGTCACACCCTCGGGTACCTGGACGACGACCGGCGTGTAGTTCAGCACCACGCGGATGCCGGCGGCAGCCAACCGGTCCGTGACCTGCTGCGCCGCGCTCGGAGGCACAGCGACGACCCCGATGCTGATCCCCTGGTCTCGAACGGTCTTTTCGAGTTCGCGCATGTGGCGCACGACCACATCGCCCAACCGCCCTCCGACCTTACCCGGGTCGTTGTCGAACACGGCGGTCACGATGAAACCGTGCTTGCTCAGACCGTCATAGGCCGCGATGGCCGAGCCGAGGTTCCCCGCCCCGACGAGCACCAATCGATGCACGTGATCCGACCCGAGGATCCGCTGGATGCGTTCGGCGAGCGTTTCGACGTCGTAGCCGATCCCCCGGCGCCCGAAAGAGCCGAAGTGCGTCAGGTCGCGCCGGATCTGGGCGGGATTGACACGCGCCAGTTCGCCCATCCGGGCAGAAGAGACCGTCTCCTCCCCCTCCTCGCGCAGCTGCAATAGCACGTTGAGGTAGACCGGAAGACGCTCGATGACGCCCTCCGGGATATGCGCCCCGACGTCGACCATCTGCCACGACCCGTCCGGATGTCTCCGCGCGGCCTCAGCGGCCGCCTGCCCTCCGCGTCACGAGACTTCCGGGAACGCGGGCACCCCATCGTAACTACTGTTACAAAGTATGCGCAAGCACCCCTCTGCGAACGACAGGTCCCGGAGAGGGGTCCTGCGCCGGGCCGCGCTGTTCCGGGATCCTAGAACGCGGCCCCTTCGAGCGCATGCGCACAGACACACGGGCGCTCGACGGGCAGAGCCGGGATCATCGCATGCAGCAGGCCCTTGAGCCGCTCGTTGTTCGCGGCGAACACGCGAACGACCTCATCGTTCGAGACCGGCTCGGCACCTTCGGCACCGGCGTCGTGGTCGGTGATGAGCGAGATGTTGCAGTAGCAGATCTCCAGCTCGCGCGCGAGATAGCACTCGGGGTACTGGGTCATGTTGATGACCTCCCAGCCCTGGGAGGCGAACCAGCGGGACTCGGCACGAGTCGAGAAGCGGGGACCCTGGATGACGACCACGGTTCCGGCCGGGTGCACGGTGATCCCCAGCGCCTGCGCCTGCTCGACCGCGATCTGGCGCATGGTGGGGCAGTATGGATCGGCAGAAGACACGTGGGTAGTGATCGGCCCGTCGTAGAAGGTATCGATGCGCCCCCATGTGCGATCGACGAACTGGTCGCAGATGACGAAGTCACCGGGCTTCACATGCGCCTGCAGCGATCCACAGGCATTCGGGCCGATGATGCGCGAGACCCCGAGCTCCTTCATCGCCCAGACGTTCGCGCGGTAGTTGATCATGTGCGGAGGCAGCTGATGGTCCTTGCCGTGCCGCGGCAGGAAAGCGACGGTCCGACCGCCGATCTCGCCGACCATGACCGGTGAGGAGGGCGCGCCGTAGGGCGTGTTGATGCGGTACTCCTCAGCGCCGTCCAGCAGCGAGTAGAACCCGCTGCCGCCGAACACACCGATCTCGACTTTGGGAAGGGCCATCTTGGTCTCCTCGTCGGTACCGCCGAGCGCGATCGCAGCCGGGCGAAAGGTTGTGGGAAGGTCCCCGGATTGTATCTCACGAATACGTGTCGGGGACGTTCGGCCCCCTTACGCGCAGTCGCGCTGCTGCGCGGGGACCGCGTCGCCCGGCACCAGCAGCGGACGCCCGAATCCACTCGAGCGGTCGCTCCAGCGCTGCTGAAGGACCGCGGCGCCCGAGACCGCCTCCAGAAAGGCCGCAGCCTGCGCATCCACATTGTCAGCGTGGTGCAGCAGCAGCGCTTCGAGCGAACACGGCTGGCAGGGAGCACCCCACTCACGCTCTCCGTGGTGGGCCAATATCGCGTGGCGCAGCCGCAGGGCGATATCGTCCGGCAGCGACCGGGAAAGCCCTTCGATCGCTCGGCTGACGATGCGTTCGCCGAGCACCACATGCCCCACGAGGCGACCGGCGTCGGTGTAGTCGAATCCCGTGTCGAAGGACAGCTCCTCGGTCTTCCCGACGTCGTGCAGCAGGGCGGCGGCGAGGAGGAGATCGTGATCGACCCTGCCATAGGACGCGGCCAAGGACTCGCAGATCGTCGCGACAGCGATCGTATGCTCCAGCAGCCCCCCGATGTACGCGTGGTGCCGCCCCGTGCCGGCCGGGCAGGCCGCGAATCGGCCGATGAATCCGGGGGCGCCGAAGACGGCCCGGACGACCGCACGGAGCCTCGGCTCGCGGACCCGCTTCACGAGCGTCCTCAGTTCCGCGAGCATCTCTTCGCCGTCCCGGACTCCGGCCGGAAGGAAGTCGCGCGACTCGAACGAGTCGACCGGCAGCAACGACTCGACCGACACGCGCCGTATCCCCCGGTAGGTGGTCACCGCGCCCCGCACCTGAACGATCGACCCGACGGGCAGGGCCTCGTCGGCCGGGGAAGGTCGGAACAGCACGGCGGGGATCGACCCCGTGCGATCGGAGAGTTCCAGCGACAGGAACGAGTCACCGGTCCGCGCAGACCGGATGTCGCGGGAGCGCAGAGAGAACAACGAGTCCGTGCGCAGGCCGTCCTTCAGATCCCGTACATATTGGTCCTTCATGACCGCCTCCGGACGCGCCGATCGCCTGTGTGCCGATACGATCCTACCGACCGGCTCTGACAACCGACACGCGGCCCGGGGCTGGGCTACCATGGGGCCGCGGTACGCCCTGACCGAGAGGACTCCTGTGATGCGCACCCGACTCGTGTTCGTCGCAGTACTCGCCGCGCTGCTGCTGAGCGCCTGCGGCCGGACCACGACGCCACATGTGCGGTTCGAGCCCAAGGGCACCTCGCTGACGACGCTCGAGGCCGAAACACTGGCCGCTACGACCGACATCACCTCGGTCACGAATGTCGGCGCGAGCGAAGCGCCCGCGCTTCGCACCGTGATGCTGGGCGAATTGCGTGGCAAGGGTCCCGCCGGAGCGCACGCGGCGCAGCTGCTGACCACGGGATTCCCGACGTCCACGGCGTCGGTCCCGGTCCTCGTGCGGATCTGCTCGTTCGAAGACACGAGCGCGGTCGTCGTCGTCGAAGCGTTC
>Ga0209125_1001821_pt1 | contig 18357 bp, 15 predicted proteins | sample BarGraIncub1131A_FD_184503 | JGI IMG/M metagenome (GOLD analysis project Ga0209125, IMG submission 184503) | Arctic peat soil microbial communities from Barrow, Alaska - Barrow Graham LP Incubations 11-31A (SPAdes) (version 2) | ecosystem: Environmental > Terrestrial > Soil > Wetlands > Peat...
AAAAACGTTATCTATATTAATTATATTAAATATTCAATCGGTTACAAGTTATAATTATAGCAGTATTCTTTATCTTATGTCAATGACGGTTCGTAAAGTTGAAAATCAAAAAATCAAACTCACCTTTAAGGTAAGCTTGATTTTTTACTCTTTACATTTCTTAAAAGGTTTTCATGGTTGGGCTATCATACTGCTATTTTGGATGCCAAACTGCTTCCCTGCATGATCAATTGTATAATTATCTTTATAAATTAGTTTTGAGATAGGTACAATCTTATATCCGTCTTTTTGAAGGCTCTCTATTATACCAGACAGTGCTTCTGGGGTATGTAAGGCAGCGTTATGGAACAGTACAATAGAACCCGGCTTTACTTTAGAAAGCACTCGTTCTTTAATTTGGGATGCAGGTATACCTTTCCAATCTAAACTGTCAACATTAGAAACAAACGTAATGTATTTTTTATGTTACAAAAAAATAAGCCCCACCTCCAAACGGAAGTGAGGCTTTAAGTATTACAGAAGATTGACCACCTCCTAAATAATAGGTGCAGGAGCAGTTACCTTATCTTTTAACACGTTAATTTCTCCGGCTACTGCTTGCCGTAAATGGTCGATATCCTCAATGGTTAAGTAAGGGCAAATTTTAAGTATTTCAGTTTCAAACATATCAATTTTATTATAAATGGTTGCTGCGGCCGTTGGCGTAATTCTAAAGTATTCATCCACAATCCCCCATACGCTTTTAGCAACTATGAGGCTGTGGTTATAGTCTTCTGCCCCTGTCTTGACCTGTATGGCGTTGATTTTTGCACTTGCCCAAGTTGTTAACTTTGCAAATAGAATCGGAATAAGGACAAGCAGTAAGCTGACAAGAGCTGTTACAACTGCTTCTAAGATTTGTTTTAACATGATTTTTTTCTCCTTTAAATAATATTTATTTCATAAACATATTAACTAAAACTACTATAATGCCTACGATAGCTGCTGTTCCACCGATTGCAGCATATATACTTTTTACAGTAAGTTGGCTGCCTTTTACAGTGCCTTGTTGTCCTGAAATATAATCTACAAGTGGTTTTAGAGATTTTTCCATTCCCTTAACTACCTCTGCTAAATCATCACGAGTAGCGTAAATACCTGTTTCTTTGAGATTTTGTTCCCTCATAGCGTCATTACGCTCGTCCTTGTAAACCTGACTTTCACGAGCTAATTCAAGTGCTGTTAAATCGGCTGTTTCTTTGATTTTAAGAGCCTTTTCTTTTTCGACATTTACTTCAGTATAACGTCTATCACGTTCCTCTTGGAATTCCTTATCTGCCTTTCTCATTGCTTCATTATAAATAGCATAAGTTTCTATTGACCATTCAGCTGTAGCAGGCATTTTCCTCCCCCCCTTTCGTTAATTTTTAAAATCCAAGTTTCCCAGCATAAGCCACGTAGCCACTTTTACTTTCTCCGCCTTTTGCTGTATCAAAAAGTACACAATACCCACGACTATCTTTAAACAAAAATGTAGCTTTTTCAGCAGGGAAAATTGTACCTGATTCTTTTCCAGAACTGTCACGGACAACCTCATTTGTCTTGCCATTCACCCATGCTTTATACCATCTATTGTGCAAATTTGCTTCATCATTTTTTATAAAACCATGGGCATAACGTCCAGCAGATAAAGGATAATATATCTCTAACAGCTGTTGATCATACAGGCAAGAAACAATACAAATTTTGTCACCAAAATTCACTCTGTGGTCACCAACAGGAACACCATTACTTCCTACAACCACGAAGGTTACCCCTGCCGTTGAGTTGTATTCGTGAGGCATAGAATTTACATGATAGACTTCTGCGTTCCACTGTGGCACTATCACAGGCTGTGAGACAAAAGGCTGAACTATATTTACTATAGGCGTAACTACAGGCTGAACTACATTCACTATTTTACTTATATCTATAAGTCTTTCATCAAAATTACTTAAATCTGGATTCTCCTGATACTGCCTTGCAAATACATTTATGTTGAGATATGTTTTTGTAGGTTCATCAGCATATTGTGCAAGCCATAGATCTGTCTTGTCAAAACTGTTATCCAAGTAAGTTTCATACATATTCTGGTTGCAATACAAAAATGAATTAGATACTCCATCAAGAAATTTATGAGTTATTTCACTTATATTTGCTGGTATGATTTTATTATCATATATATCAGATTCAAGATCTATTGCATTTCTGAATGTGACAGGGTATTTTGCGATTAGAGCATTAATCTTATCTAACTGAATTTGAATATCACTATAAAAATTTATATAATGATAAAAGCCAAATGGTTTATTTAAAACGATACATTGAGAAACGTACTCATCTATTTTTGGATCGTATAAACCAACAGATCTTAACCCTCTAATAATTAAACCATCATATGCTGAAAAATTTATGTCTGAATCGTATGAAGATATGTCTCTAATGTTCATTTTTTCCTCCTTTACAAGTTAAAACTTACTTAGCATAGTTCCAGCTATTTTACTACCAAATAACGACCTCCCATTTGCATTAGGATGCGTCTGGTCAGTGGCACTATCAAAATAATAGTTGCGAGTATATTTATTAAATCCTAACTCATTGTAGGCATCCAACACAGGTGTTTTTAGCTCTTTACCTATTACTTTTAATGCAGCGCCAAAATCATCTAAATAATAACCTCCGAGTTGGTATGTATCACTGTCTTTGTCATGCCCTGTATCTAATCCGAAGCGGTAGATTGGAGTAGTGAGTAATACTTTAATTTTAGGATATAAACTCCAAAGTTTGCTACATATATACCGCACCGCACCAGGATATCTATTTTTATTTAATAAATTGCCCACATCATCAACGGGACTAATATTACCCCAATCATTTGTACCGTAACTTAGAGAGATATAATCTACTGTGTTGAAATTAATCGCCTTTAAAGCAGGTAATCGAGTCAAGGCAAAGTAAGTAGGTACTTCTGTTGTTATAGCGTCTTGTGGAGCATAATTTCCGCTAACAATAGCGTCAATTAAATTACACATGCTGAATGGTAAAAAATTAGCGTTTAAATGGTTCCCCATAGTACACCCACCAAACCCCATATTAACAGTAGTTAGACCCGTGACTTTATTTATATATGTTGGCACGTCCGTTGGTGGAGAAAAATTCCCAATAACACTATCGCCAAAGCATACCATAGTTTTCCCAGCAAGCTTTTTAAGTAGCGGAAAGCTGGTATCAAGATTAACGTAATTTATTATACCTTGCTGTGTACTAGATGCGATGTTTAAGTTTGGGATTACTACAGCCCTACTACCAATAGCGGGTTGTACTTGGTATATATAATCATTGGTTTGGCTATCAACAAAACTGTTATATCTTATATATGCACAATTACTTGGAGTTGTAAATTTTCCACCTGTCTTACCGTTTAAAGTTACTGTGGCAGATGATTCGGCGCCGCTTATAAATACATTTGCTGATGTGTAAAAAAGGATTGAACCGCAAGCACCATAGATCAATTTTCTAACATAGATTGTAGATGGTAATACAGCTACGTAATTGCTATAAAGATAATTGGTCGTGTATGCTGTTGTTGCCACACTCCCATTAGCTGGGTTTAGATACGATCCTACAGTGTCTAATCGTAAATCACTAGTATTAAACGCATTAACAGGAACAAAATCCCCGGCTGCGTTAGTGTAATCATCTATACTTGCAAAAGATGTTTTAACTGGGGTCACGCTCAAATCGGAAATTCCTGTGCTTTGATACGTTCCACCTGCTGTCCATGCAGAGCCATTCCAGTAATACCAACTACCATAATTTGTGCCAGTCGTTGTGACTGTAAAAGTAGCCGCTGAACCAGTTGTCCCAGCACTAAAAACAGATGGAATTACTGCACCTGAAACTAAGTTGGTGAATGTTACGTTAGTCCCAGTTCCACCAGTCGCCCACCCTGTATAAATAGCAGCTCTTATCTTCGTTGCAACTGCCGAAGTGGTATCTCCTGATGCCACCGCAACTGTTTTAGCAACGCCGTTAAGTGTTACTGTCACATTGCTTGATAATGTAGTTGCTGCGGTTACGTTTAGAGTATCAACTTCATACACATTTCCCGCAATAACATAAATACCTGTATTACCAGCCGGAAATGCTGCTTGCAATGCTGCGAGTGTGGAGTAGACAGCCTTTGGAGAGCTACTTGCAACTGCGGCGATTTGAGTGTTAACATCGGTTTGATTTGCTTTTAAGTTAATAGATGTGTCAAGAGGTGAGCCTACTTGCGCAGATTGTGCCGCTTTCGAAACATCGGCAGAATTTATATTATTTACATTGCCGTTAGCATAATTCGCCTGTAGCATATCACCACCTGTACCGGTGACGTTAATATTAACAGTTTGACTATTAACTCTTGTAACCAATGCACCACCGCTACCTGTAATGGTGTGAATTGTTTTAGTTTGCACTTCGCTCCTTAAAACTTCAAATGCCTGCGGATATATCAATGATATTGCGTTAATTGGTAATTTGCTTGATTGTATTACAAGGCTTTTGCAATCCGCTGTCTTGCGAATCGCATAACTCCCTATCTCAATAAGTTCAAGGCCAATAAGCGAAACGCTCAACCGCCCGGGTATTGCTACCCCTTGCCTAATTGGCATGTCAATAACGTTTGCCACTGCATCAAGACTTTCGTCATATGAACCGCTTTCGCTAATAATTTGTAGTCTAACAGTCAAACCCTGCCAATCAGTAGGTACTGCAACGTGTAGCATAACTGCTTCATTTTCTCCTTGTATCCCTGCATCTGTTGTGGGTAACGCTGTCACACTATCAGTCGGTAACAGTGTATTTCCGCTGACTGCTAAATTAATTGTTTTGCGTAATATAGGCATTTATTTAACCCCCCTGCTTTTTAAAAATTCTGCCGTTGCTACTTGTTTGGCTGTTGCATAAGCTTTTGTAATCATGCTTAATTTGTCGGGTGCAGTGCCAGAAACATAGTCTTTTGCTCTTGTATATTGCGAATTATTGAGTAAACGTGTAACACCCTTTTTGGCTGCTTGTCCCATTGTTTGTTGATATTTTGTTTTCTCTTCTGGTGTCATGTAATAGGATTTGCCATTGCTTCCCTTTACCAAATTTGGAGCAGATGAAGGTAATGCTGATGTATCATTCGTGGCATCATAAAGCCTTTGAACTTCTGTATTTACTGAATCGGTTTGTTTTGTGCCTATATATCCAGGGCTTAAAAAGTTAGTTATTGCTCTTTGCGCTATCCCCCCATTACTTACAGGTTGCCCCCATAAATCTAATTTGTCGGGTAACGCATTTGAAAGGAAAGGCACTTTTGCAATGTTCTTGTTTATTCCAAGTAGGCTATTTACAGGGTCACTTGTTGCCGTATTTTTTCTATTAGGCTGCATTGTTCTTGTGATCTGGCCGCCGATTGTCGGATTAAACTGTCCTAAAAATCCAGGTATTGTTTTCTGAATTTGTTGCATTGCTGAACTGCCGAAACTTTGAGTAAATAAATTGTTTACGCCTTGTAACATGGTTAATTCAAACACTGGGTCAGTTATAGATGACATTGCACTTAATACATGGTTTAAAGCTAATGATGCACCGCCTGTTAAGTTCTGTGGCTTGTCCTTTATGAAACTTTGATACAATTCCGAACCCATCATAACAGGCATTATTTCAGGTGCTAACCAGTTGATTGTGTAAGAATAATTCCCAATATTTAAAGAATATTGCTGTACTCCGTTTTGCGAATCAAAACTTTGTGCTTTGCCTGTGGTATCTACTTTGCCTGTAATAATCCCCTGTGCTGATAGGAAAGCCCCAAGTCCTAATAACGCCGTTCCTGTTAATCCCTCCGAAGCGTGTCTTATAGCATCTGTGGCTTCTATCTTCCCAGATTTAACTTTTATAAGATCGGCTGTTACTGCTTTAATTAAGTTCAAAGGTGAGTATTCAAGTCCGCGCTTTACGATGTTAGCAGGAGTTTTCTTAAAAGGTACGACACCCTCTATAGCCATGTACCCGATCTTCCCAATTGGTCCTTTTGTAAGCAATTTTGTTTCTTGTTTGTTTACCCAAGTAGCAAAGGAATTAGCTTCATTAAAAGTTGCTTTTTGTGCTTGTAAAATAGAATGTTCTCTGCCTTTTTCAAGTGCTGAAATAGCTTCATCTGTTCCGCTGCTCAAAAACTTCGCTGTATACTTATTCGATTTCATGTACTGTGACATATAGTCAATATAAGCGGACTTGCTGAAAAGCGTGTCTTCTGCACCTAATAAGCCAAAATTGCCTTTTCTTGCACCCTCTAAAGGTTTTAAAATAGTATTTATAGTCTTATTTTTGCTCACAAATATAGGTTGATTGTCTCTTATAATACTGCTATTTTCATTAAATTTATTGCCATGAAGAATGTCGCCAATTTCGTTATAGTCGCTTTTAGCAAAGGCTTTTGTTGCCTTATCGGCTTTTGAAAAAGGTATAAAAACTGCTGATGTACGGTTTCCCACTTCTACTTTAAAAGCTTTTTCAAGTCCAGTATTAATAACACTTGAAAATTTCCTAATTGGCATAAAAAACAGATTTCCATAAATGTTTCTAAGATGTGTTAAGGGATTGCCAAGCATGGAAAGATACCGCCAAGCGTTCATTTTATCACCCCAAGTTGACGGCGTTTGCTTTGCAATTTCTATAACAATTTGCTTTTCAACATCTGCTATTTCTTTTAATGATTTTGCCGCAAGCATTTGTTGACCTAATTCTGGTGATATCTCAATCTTTATTGCTTTATCCCCTAATCTCTCAAATAAATCAGAATTAGTTTTATCGACATATTTTTGCAAGTAGAATAATTTGCCTTGCGGTGTCATTTTCTTAAATAAACTCATTGATTGCGATATTTGACCGCTTCTTGTTCCTTCAATAGTTAATTGTGAAACAAGTCTTTCAGCCCCTGCTATATCTCCACGAGCATAAGCCTGCGTTAATAGTTGCTGTGCAAGTGCCATATCCTCTTTCGTAACAATTTTAGTACCGCTTGTTGCCCTTTCCCACTGTCTTGTAGCACCAGAAATGCCCTCTTCTGAAATGACCTTATCAGCACTTGCAACGGCTTTTACATCTGTTTTGATTAAATGAGAATAATTGCCATCAACAGCTTTTTGTTCAATTCTTATTGCCTGTGCATCAGTCAAGTTTCCACTTTCGCCAACAGTACGACTGAATTTTGATACCGCCATGTTATCAGCAGTTCTATTTGGAATTTGCATTATTCTTGTGGGATTTGTTCCTGTTTCAATTTGACCATATTTATCAATTAAATCTTTTGTTTTAGTAGATGCTTGTTCTGCCGCACCAACTGTATTTTTGCCAAAGCCTGCAACGTTACCCTCTGGAATGCCGTTCGACACGCTCTGTGCCACCGTAGAGGGGTTTTCTACCTTTACCGCTATATTGTCCACTTTAGGCAATAGGGTGTTAGGGAGTGCTGCAGAAGGCTGTACTGCTACCTCACCAAGATTTCTTTTAACAACATTATCAAAACGTTTACCGTTTTCAATAATTGGAGTAGCACTTTTAACAGCATTTGCCGCCAAAGCCGCCTTACTTCCATTAAATAATTTACTTGCACTTGCTAATTCTGCTGCCCTTTTAACACTTGTTGCACTATTTAGAGCATCTTCTAATGCCCCTGCTTTACCTATTTTATAAAGTTGTCTTGCGTTGCCTATACCCTGCGCTCCTATTAAACTTGTCGGGTCTGTTAATGTATCACCTACGATGTTAGCCGCAATATCAAGTCCACCACCTACAACAGGAACACTTTGAATTGCTTTATCAATATTTTTCCCCGATAAATCAGATATCATATTCATTAAACTGTAGTATCCATCCGGTTTAGAAACATTTCCAAACTTGTTTGTAGCCATTGGAATAGCCGCACGTAAGGCTGTAGCAGGTGCACTGATTGTATTCCCTAATGATATTGGTATACTTAAAAGTCTTTCACCTAAAGGAGTATAACCGCCCATAGCCTTTTCACCTTTTGCGTTGAAATTCTCACTGTAATTAGTATAATTATTAGGTAAAAGTTTTGCAGTTTTATCTGCAAGCGTTGACGGTCTAATAGTAACTTTTGACTTATTCGCCGCCGCTTGTGCCATATGTGCATCTATCTGTTTCCGTGCCGCTGTAGCCCCTACTATGCCGCCGTTGAGGTTTGTGGGCATAAGCGTGGTATCTGGTTTAAATGCCGCTGTAGGCTTAATTTGAGCATAAAGTTCTGCTGCTGTTGGTCTTTTTGTAACATTAACGGTTGGCGTTTGGGGTACATTTCCGCTTTTTAAACTTGCATATAATTCCGCTGCTGTAGGTCTTGCCATCTTTCTACCCCCTTAAAGTCCGTAATGTTGAACCATTCTTGTGTACGCATCGCCATTTATTGACCCCTCATTATATCTACTGTCAAGTACCTGTTTCATTACTTGTTTATTCCAGTGTGATTGATTGCCCGCTGCTGACATTGCATTCCAAACACCAGTTTCACTTTCTTGCGGTGCATTTTGTAGCCCTGCCATAGTTAAAGCTTGCTGCCTTTGTGCAGGGTCACCAATACCATAATAATCTAACTGACTATTCAAGGCATTATAATCATTCATTTTACCGTTTCCGCTCATAGTTTTTATAAAGTTCGGTACGATTGCTTCAATAGTTGGAGCTGCGGCGGCCGCTTTTGCTTGTGCTGTTGCTTTTGTTGCCGCTTGTGACTGATTATACTCCCTTTGTTTTTCAGCCATATCTCTGTCATATTGTGCCTGCGCCGCTATTACCGCCTGTTCTGTGTTGTACTGATTAGTTGCGCCTGTGGTGATATAATCCGAACGTTGTGAGCCAATATCTGCGAGTGCCGCTGCTTCTTTACTTGCAAGGTCTGAATTGCTTGTATTGTAATTAATACCCATAGTATTAATATTGTTTTGTGCTTGTAAATTAGCCGCATCCTGCCCTTTATTCGCTGTATCAACCGATTTTTGCCACGTGCTATTAAGACCTTGCAAGTAGTCATAATTTAAACCACTACCCGAAGCGTAACCTTGATTTGATACGACAGCAGGGGCAGCAAGAGCCGCTTTTTGGCTTGCCAGATATGCACTTTCTCTTGCAGGTTGAAATTGTCCAGGTATTGTAGCTTTATCTTGATTTGCTATTCCTAAAGAGTTCTGATATTGCGCAGTTAAATTATTAATTTGCGTTTGATAATCATTTTTAACCGTGTCATTTAATGGGTTGTATTTTGCATCTGCCTGTTTTGTAAAGGCTGCTATTAATTCGTCATATGTTGCCATCTTTCTACCCCCTTTAAATCAGTCTGCCGATTTTAGCATTTATAATAAATTTGCTTAATCCGAATGCCCCGTTATCACCCTCAATACGCCTAACCCCCACTTTGTATTGCTGTGTCCATTCCGAAGATAAAGAAAGTTTAAATGGTGATACTGTACTGTTGTCGTCAATATCTATAAGTTCGGTTTGCTCTCCATATTCATCAATGAGTAGCCCCTCAATAGTCATGTAGTCCGCACTTGACAAGGACAGCCACATCTTATTGACTTGCTTTAATCTCTCTGGTACGCCATTGTCAAAGGTCTTAGAATAGAGATAAACATCAAACCATACTGAACCTTCGTCAAGCGGTTGCATTTCATCAAAAGCATAAAGAAAGTTATTTTCAAGTGCAGAACCCCATATCTTGCCACCATATAAAAACGCTGTTGTAAGCGCGTGAGGAATAGTCCATATATACCAAGCAAGTCTATTTTGTAGTTTTACAGTATCCGAATAATTTATAAATGCTGTAGTATTGTAGTCCCATAAGTAAACATTTTTACCGACAAAAAGCACATAATAATAACCGTTATCAATAGACACTGCATTTTGCAAGTCTACAAGAGAATTTGCAAGTATCTCATTGTTTATGTTCTGGGATATTGGAACAATTACACGTTCGTTGTTGATGTTCGTGGTGGCGATTGTGTAAACTCCACCTTTTGAATTCGCCCATGTTAGATTATTATTGATAAGTTGAACACTTTTCGGCATATCACAACCAATGCCAACATGAATTTCACTTGTTGGAAAGTATGATTTTGAGTTAGCACTATCCCACGAAAAGCCTTTTTCATAAACGCTATTTTGCTTTAAAATAACTAATTTGCTAAACGCTTTGCCGAACGCTGTTATAGGCTCTGACGGTGAACCCACGTAGTCCGTATTACTTATAGGGAAGTATGAAGGGTCTTTTGCCGCACTCCAATACACCGCATTAGGTTCATCTGGATTACCGCTCAAAAACACGCTGTCGCCAGAAGCCAGTCCTTGATATGAACCGCCGAACCATGCCGCAATATTACATTTAAGAATAGGATTAGGGTCTGCATATATAGTTTTTGAATATTGTACGGTCATGTTAGGTATCGCGGCTTTCTTCGTGGCACTATCTGCAAGAACGACACTAAAGGTTATAATTCCGAGTGTTCTATCGAGTGTTGCAGTAATAGTTCCATTAGTTCTAACTGTTTCACTTACACCAAACGTAAATAATCCGTGATTTTCCCAATCGGGGTCGCCCGTTAAATCGTTATAAGTTACAGTTACATCAGTGTTATCTATTGTTTTATCTGGTAAATTGTAAACCTTGTCAACATTGTTTGTTAGAAATTCACATTGACACTGTGGGGTTAAATAGTTTCTTGATTCTAAAGCATCCCCTGCCCCTGATGGTGTCATGTTTGTTAAAATTACTGGGGCATGAGGGGTAAATGGTTTTATTACATTAGTGAATGGAGATGTAGCTATTTTTTTGGTATATATTAACTGTGCTCCTGTTGTAAGAGTAAAAACAGTTGAAAGACTTGGAGATACATATAACAAGTAATCTGATATGATAAAGAAATATCCGTTTCCTGCTAGCATTACTTGCGTTCCTTTTGATTGCCATGTGGTTGAACCTGAAATACTATTTGAGGAACTAATATTAGACTTAATTAGATGACAATTAGAAAAGTCATAATTTTTATCTGCATCTCCAATTGCTGATCCATCAGACCAAAAATACTCTACTTCTTGAATAAGTTCGCCACTAGCTGCACCACTACGTACTTGTAAATATATAATATTGTTTTTTGTTAAAATATAACACCCGATATTATAAATATAAGCATCACCATCCAATGTTATAGTGGTTGTTGAAATGTAGCCGTTTTCGTCAAGACAAACATCTATAATTTTTCCATAAGTTTGTTCTATCTGTTTGATAAGCCCCGGACGCATACTTAAAAGTTTATTTTTATAGTAAAAATTATTAACATCTGACATTTGATTGTCGTCTATTTCAGTATCAAGTTTAGAGGTGTTCAATCCCCCAAACGGCTGTATTTCTAATTTTCTATCATCCAAAGGTGCCATCATGGGAATTTTCATATAATCACCTCTAATTATTAAGGTCTGTCAAAAGTCCGAGTGAATCAACAATTTGAAGCGCTACAGGTGACATTTGATTTTTAGCGTTTTCATACTTAACACCAAAAAATGACACCTTATTTACATCTTCATCAAGTGCGGCGAAATCTCTTGCCATGCCTTGAACCATTACACGCCTTGCGGTCATATCCGATACTGTTAAAACATCATCAAGACTTGTTAAGGCAGGTGGTAAGGGTAATGTGTCAAAATCATAACCCTCACAAATTAATAATTCTGTTTGTAAAGAATCACAAGTTGTTGGCGCAATCGAAAAGTATTTGCTTTCTCTGTTTTCGTCAATGTTGCCCCGATTTCCCCCTCGGCCGAGTAGTTTTAGGGCTGTTTGAGTTACTTCTCTTACGGTTTGTGACATTTTTAACACCACCTTTACTTACAATAGGCTTAATTTCTTCTACTGGTTTTGGCACTTCTGCTATTTCCTGCACTATTTCTGGTTCTATTTCTTCCACCATTGGGAACATTAAAGTTGCCCACACAAAATTTACATTGCTTTCGTCTATTTCAAATATTCCGTCTTTATCCGTTACCGCTACATAAATAGCATTTTTTTTAACAACAAAGTCTGGAAAAGTTTTAAATTTCATTTTAATACCTCCTTTTGGGATAAGGGGCGACTTTTTGCCGCCCCCATTAACTTTAAAATATTATATCTGGACTGCCCACTGCACAAGTTCTGTAGGCTTGACAACTTTTGCACCATAGATGTTAAAGCCTTTTATTGCATCTGCAAAGTCAAGGTCAGGGCGATAAGCTTCGGTTTTAAATGCTTTCTGCTCTGCAAAGGCAAGGGCTTCAGGTGTACGGATTATGCAGTTGTAGTATGCCGATGCTGTTCCTGCGGCCACGGGTAAAGTTGCTGCAACATCACTTGTGATAGTGACTGATGGAGTTTCATAAACATTAGCACCGAGCAGCATACCTCTAAATCCGTTTTTCATAATGCTTTCATTTGGCAGGGTCACATTGATAACCGCTTGCTGAATGAGATTGTAAATGTATGGATGAAGTTCGATATTGATTGTGCCGGTTACTCTGTTAGTCCTTAACTTAGTGAGGGCAGTTCCCAAACTTGCAAGGATATTGGCTGCGGTTGCTGTTGTTAAAGTTGTACGGTTTGAACCGCTCTTTGCCAAAAGGTCATAGACAAAAACGTCCTGCACAACTGCAAGGTCATTTGCTGTTTTCTGAATGATGGGGTTCATAACTGCAACATTGCTCTGAATTTTATCAACATCACCGACTTTGAAGTTAATATACTTCATCTGGTCAACAATCAAGTCCATTGTGGAATCTGTGATATTTTCAGCGGCATCAATTGCTGTGCCGTTGACATAGGTTTTGATAGTTGCACCGACAAGACCTTGAATATGTACTGTGTCACCTTGTTTGGCTATTTCACCTTCGTAGGCTTTCCAACTGTTCTGAACGCCTATGCAAGCAAGATCTCTTGCCATGAGAATTTTTGTAGACCATATTTCTGGTTTAAAATGATCATATGCCATTATAAATTCCTCCTAATATTTTTTTATTTCCATTTAGACATAATTTTGTCTATCTTTCCAGAGCTGATAAGCTTGTATTTTGCTTCACTTGTGAGGTTGTCATATTCCTCTGATGTGTAAAAGTCTTTTTCTGCTGCTGTTTCGCTTGAAATGCTGCCTGTCGTTGCTCCTGCCGCCGATGTATTGCTGTTCATTGCGGCAATCTTAGCTTCAAGCTCCAGCACTTTAGAATTAGTTAACTTGCCTGTTTGTTCTGCTTCAAAAAGCTTGTATGCAGCAAAGGGGTGCTTTTCATCGGCAAGCCCTAAGTCGATATACTTCTTGATTCCCTCCATCACTTCATCGGGGATGTTAACCTCTCCGTTTTTAGTGAAATCGGGGTTAGCCCTGACAATCATGTCAAGTTGCTTTGAAATGGCTGAATGTTCCTGCTCAACTTGTAAACGCTTTGCAGAAATTAACTCACCTGCTCTTGTATCTGCTTCAACTTTTGCAAGCCGCTTAGCCACTGATTCAGTATTGCCCTCGTCTGAAAGTTCCCTGTAGGTGGCATCATAAACGCCCTGCGCTATGGCTTTTTCCGCTGGTGAAAGCTCAACTTTTACAGGTGGTTTAACTTCAAGTTTGTTGCGCTTGTACTGCTCATAGTTGGTAACTTTGCCGCCGGTTAATTCGGATATTGCGGTGTCCCTTTGCTTTTCAGCTTCACGGCGGGCGGCTGCAAACTGGGCATCAGTTTCTTTTGGCTGTGTCTGCGTGGCGGGTGCAGGTACTCCGCTGTCTACTGCGGCGGCACTTTCGCCTGTGCCTGTATTTGTGGCTTCTGCTGGTGTTGCAGGGGCTTGTGGGGCGGCGGATTCCACTGCTTCGCCTGTTGTTTCATCTGCGAAAAATTGCATTCCAAGGTTTAAAAAGTCTCTCATAAAAAGTCCTTTCATTTGGGTTTTATGCGCTATCCCAAGCGAAATATTTAAACAATTAAGCGGATTATTGTGCTTGTCCCATCTGCGGGGGCGGAAACATTTGTGGTGGAACTGCTTGCTTTGCTTTTATTTGCTCTAAAGCCTGACTTTGTGCCTGTGCCGCTTGTTCTGCTTGCCTTTTTTCTATCAAATCAATCATTTCTGACTTATTTGGAAAATAATTGTTTGGTACTGCTTTAAGGAATGTTAAAAAGTCTATTTGCCCGCTTTGTACGGACTTTGCAAGATTTTCCATGCTATTGTCGACAAAGTCTTTTGTAGGGCCTATATCTATTTTCACGCTCCAAAGTTTACCTTTTACTTTTGCAGGGTCAAATATTGCGGGGTATTCGTGACTGTGGTCGTCCGCAAGGGTTATATACCGCTTTACATCAATATAATTGATTTCCATATCAAGCCAGTTACGAGCAAATTCCCTTATAAAGGCATAAAAACGCTGTCTTATGTTCTCTATCGGGACCTCTGCCTGTGTTTTTGCCATTAAAAATGCACTTGAATTTACTGGGTTAACATTACCCATTGAAACATCATTACTACCCATCATTTCAAGGGTTGCACGCATTAGTTTGTCAGGTAAAGCATAAGCATCATTCGGCATACTTGCAGGTTGCAGGTACTTTGCCGCACTATTTATATCACCATTCACTGCTATTGGCTTTGAAAGGTCATTATCCCACTTTCTAATACCAGCTGATGTGCTATAAATTACCTTAGGCATTCCTAATTGTAAAATGTATAAAATTGCATAAGCATACACTTTATTTACTGCCACTTGATTAGGTACAAGTCCTGTGACTTCTGCTCTGCCGTGACAACTGTTTTTACGCAGTTCCCAATTCATTATTGCTATCGGGTATCTGGTGAGCTTGGTGTCCCACATCTTGCGTATAATCATACCCTTTACGCTTTTTTGAGCGAATATTTTGCCTGAATCAAGGTCGCGCCATAAATACAATAAAGTTATACATTTGCCGTTTTCTTTATCTTGAAGTTCTATTTTTGACATATCTCCGCTTTGATAGTTGTAATCTTCATCTTGTCTAATGGTTTCTATATCATCCGCTTTAACACCGTTTGTTTTTGCTTGTGATATAACGCTTTCCACAAGTTCACGCCTTGCAATAATCATGCCAGGTTGTTTCTGCGGATCTCGCTCATTAACATCGTTCGGCAGATAATTAACGTTGTCTATTGTTTCTACACCAATCATGCCCTTGCTTGTTTGTCCGGTTTCTTCCTTGCTGTCCCAGTAGTTGTAGAGAATATAATCTCCACTAATGCAAGCATCAAGTAATCCGCATTGGTTAACATAATCCATGTTGAGTTTTGCCCAATCGTTTTCAAACATGCCGCTTAATACGGTGCTTTCCGCAGAAGATACATAAGGGCTGTCGGGCAATTTAGTGCCATTTTTAGCAGCGTTAAGGGTTTCTAAACTTGCTGTATTTATTGCATTTTCTGTTTCCGGTGTAACAACTTCTTTAGGCCAGTTTGGGGCAGTGAATAAAGTTTTTATTCTACTTGAGGCTGTATTTGCTACTTTCTGCTGACAACTTCGCTTGATGAAGTTTATTACAGGTTTAGGAAGTGAAGTGTTAGCCCCTCCCCACTGGTCACCAACGTAAAAGCGTTCATTACGTGTTACAGTGTCATACAAATTAATTGTGCTTTTATATGTAACACCTGTTTGATATAAATTCCACATTCTGCTTGCATCCGGTGCCACTACTTTGTTTGGCATAAATTACACCACCTTATCAGTTTCAAGTTCACCGCTGAAATTCTGCATGTTTTGTACTTGCGTGTTATAGTCTGCTATTCTCTTGCTATCTTTAACATCTTTAGCGACATCTTGTATGCCCTCCACAGCGGCTTGTACTGGGTTGCGTATCTGTACCGGTATTTCTTTACGTGCCATCTGCAAACCGTTCTGCTGCCCTCTGATAAAGCACCACATACCGAATATGCAAACAAATATTCCAACGACTTCACTTATTAAAGCGCTAATTAACATACTCATTCACCTACATACTCAAAATTAAATATTGTTTTTTGCATTTTTTCAATATCTTTTGGGTTGATATTTAAAGTAGTAATAGGGATAATTTCCTCGCATATTTGAGCCGTTTCACATTCATCCCCTGTACGGTAGATAATCCTATATTGTAGTTGTAATGGTCGATGTTTAGATTTTTCTTTTTCTAATTCGCTTATTTTAGCTTCAAGAACCTTAATTTCTGAATTAATAACTTCTGTTCTGTTCATTTAAAATCCTCCTTGTTATATTTTCTCTCGACAATCCAAACAATATATAAAACAATTGAACCCCCGATTGATATTCCACTTAAAATTCCTGAAATATAAGAAAGCAAGTCCATTTAAAATCCTCCGTACAAATATTCTGAATCTATGCCTGCTGCGCCGTAATCACGGTAAGGGTTTTGTGCGTTAAGGTAATCTTCTCTTTCTTTTCCAAAATTAAATAATGGGGTTATTTCTGATTCTGTCGGGACAATAGGCCTTGAAATCGCCCAATATCTTAAAGTATCTGGTAAATGTGTTATTTCATGGGGTTCTGTTGCCACATCGTTGCCATCTTTCCGGCTATATTGCAGTAAAGGTAAGCACCTAATCAGGTTAATGCAGTTTTCGAATATCTGTAGTCTTGCTGATGTATTGCCTTGGCCGTCTGCAATAGGTTTTAACCATTCTTTAAGAGCGTACCATCCGTTTACCCTGTTGTTGTCTGCCTTTTGAAAGTACAATCCGCTGTTAGTAAATTGGTCTATAGGGCTTAAGCCATCTGTGCTGCGCCTTGCCCATAAGTCAGGCGGCGCTATTCTCAAGTAAATATTAGGCTCGTTAAGTTCAAGTTCTAATATCCTTTTAGCGGCATCTGAAACAATCAACCCATTAGCGGCGTCTTGTTCTTTTGCGTCCTTGCCTTTGAATATTTCCCTGTAAACGTAGGCTTTACCCTCTAAAGATATTGCAATCCATAGTCCTGCAAGTGCGTCAAGTCCATAATCATTTATATAGTATCTATTCCATGATGAGGGAATAGGGAACGGCTTGCATACGTGTATCTGTTTACTAAACTCATTGAAATACTGCCCTTCAAAAATGTCCCAGTCTCCATAAAGCAAGGCTTTCTTTTGGGATTCGGGTAACTGTAGAAGTTTACTTTTATATGCAGGATCTTTATCCATCAGAAATATGTTGTCGTCTACTTTAGACGGAATGAACATTCGGGTAGATATTGAACCATCTTCCATAGTTATACTTACTATCTTGTTAGGCTCTGCGCCATCTATAAATCTTGACTTCACCCATGTGTGCCCGATATCGCCAGGATTAGTTGAGGACTTCATGGCTTTAGGAAAGTTGTTCGCTCCCCTGTTTCGGCTGATAAGATATGTATACTGAAATTCCGTAAAGGTTGTAAGTTCGTCGAATCTAATAACATCATAAGCGGCCGACTTATATCTAAAAACATCTGTTTCGCTCTCACAAAAGCCGTAGTCTATAATTGAGCCATTTATAAAAGTCATGGTATGCTTCGATTGATTATAGTTAAATTTATCGTTAGGGTATACAGCCAAACTATCTCTAATAAATGAAGCTTCAAGTTCTGGAAATGTACGCCTTAAAATTAATTGTTTAGAACCGTTATATTTTAAGGCGTAGATTAAAGCATCCATTATTTGCGAAAAAGTTTTACCACCCCCCGCCGCTCCACCGTACAAGACTTCGTCAACAGTAGACTGCATAAAAAGAAGCTGATTAGGGAATACGTCAAAATTAATATCGTTATTAGCTTTATTGCTTGCCGTATTATCAACTCCTTTAGCCATTACGGCGGCAGTTTTTTTCTAAAGTGAGAGAACACTGCAAAACTTACTACCGATTCATTCAAGATTATATCGGTAACTTATTTTGGAGCTGATATGAGGATTCGAACCCCAGACAAGCTGCTTACAAAACAGCCGTTCTTCCAACTGAACTATATCAGCAAATAAAAAGGGATACAGCCTAAGCCATACCCCACAAACCGTTACCATTTGAAACGGTTTTGTTGTGGAGGTCTCACTTAAGAGACAGGCCACTTGATATTAAATTATTTCAAGTCGTCAATTTGTTAGTCGCCAGACGACAGGCAGACATTTAAAATAAGTATGCGGGCAATGGACTTCCACCATTGCATGAGGATATTCGTGAAAAACGTCTCTACCAAGCGACAGACTCGGCGTAACCCTCTTATTCCCACCTATAAGCGTCTTATTCCGCCACCACATACG
>Ga0209125_1001822_pt1 | contig 18331 bp, 15 predicted proteins | sample BarGraIncub1131A_FD_184503 | JGI IMG/M metagenome (GOLD analysis project Ga0209125, IMG submission 184503) | Arctic peat soil microbial communities from Barrow, Alaska - Barrow Graham LP Incubations 11-31A (SPAdes) (version 2) | ecosystem: Environmental > Terrestrial > Soil > Wetlands > Peat...
CCGCCAGCGTCCATTTTAATCAGACCGAGGTTTTTGGCATCATTCAGGTTGCCAAAGCTTCCCGTAAAATCATCGTACAGGCGGTTGAGCATATTACGAAGCGCAGGATTAGCCTTAAGGCGTTCGGCCTCGTTGATATAAAGGTGATGGTATGTGTCCCTAATTTCAATATAGAGCGAGGCCCTTTGCCGTTGGGAAGATGCCAGTTCCAGAGGGTGGAACATCGGCTGCAAGTTGTCAATGCCACGCAGGTAGCCGATGCGGTTGTCACCGTCGGATACCAATGAACCTTCCCGGTAATGTTTCAAGCGTTCGGCAGTAAAAGGAACAGGCAGGAGCCGTTCCTGCCGCTTTTCTTCATCTTGTTTTATCCGGGCTTCTTTCTCCGCGATGGTTTCAGACGGGGAAGCGGCATTCCTGATCTGTAAAAATTCGCGCCACTCAAGGGGTGCCTGTTCAACTTGTTGTACCTGTTTACTATGGGTACGTGGCTTCTTTGACTGTGTGCGTTCTGCTTCTGAAAATCCGAAAAGATCGTACAGGGAGATAAGCGGCTGCTGGGAAACAGAGAGCTGAATTTCTTTACCTGGCACCTCCGAAGTCGGTGTCCTGTCCGTTACTTTTGACATTTCATCTTTGCCGAACAAGGAGCCGGTAAACCCATCCGAAGAAACAGATGGTCGGGACAAACCGGTTTCAGGAACAGGAATCTTTGCTATTTTCGGGGACAACTCCAATATGGGAGCCGGTTGCGAAACGATATGCTTTGACTGTTCCGGCGTTTGTGATGCATGGAGAAGGTAGCGTTCAACGTCCAGATATTTTGAAAAATCCTCGCGCAACATGTCTTTTAAACCGGCAGCGATGCCACTCACACCGCCATCGTGCAGGAATACCAATGCGGGCTTGCCATAGGGGTCGGTATCGATTTTTGAGGTCGTATGTACCACCCGGTCAAAGGCCTGAAAGAGGTTGTTTACCGGGATGCCATTGGACAGGCGGCGGAACTCGATAAAGTCGTGCTGACGTTGCGTTAGGTTGGTTCCACTGGCATTGCGTTGCAGGATAATAAGGTCGCTGCCCACTTCGGTTCCGGCACGATCGGTAAAAAGGTTATTGGGCAGGCGGACGGCGGAAACCGGCTGGCAATGTTCCATCAACCACTGGCGTACCGGGCGGTTTTGCTCAGCATTGAGTACACCCTGTGAAGTGATAAAGGCCACTATCCCACCCTCGCGTACCATATCGACCGATTTGAGAAAGAAATAATTGTGGACGGAGCGTGCAGCCATGCGCCGCATTGGGTCGTTGTTCGAAGTAAAGACAGGATCGTACACTGCCACATCTCCGAAGGGAATGTTCGAGGTAACAATGTCGTAATGATTGGAATAACGGCTTTCAATGTTTTCAAAACCTTCAGTCCGAACGTTATCCTTTGGATACAGTTGTGAGAGGATTTTACCTGTCAATAAATCTTTTTCAAAGCAGGTGTTCTCACATTCAGGAAATTGCTGGCTGAAGGCGGAGGCAAATACGCCTGTTCCTGCCGAAGGGTCCAACAGGCGCATGGGTACAATGCCTTTTTCTTTCAGGGTTTCAGCCAGCACATTAACTACTTCCGGTGGCGTATAAAAAGCAGTGAGGATGGAATTTTTCAGTGAACTGACGTAGCGTTTGTACTGTACTTCATCACCTGCACCATCTCGCAATACTTCGTAAAGTTCACTAATCAAAGGAAAGAGGTCGAGGTCGCTTTTAGTCCAGTGGCGTTCATCGCCCGGATGACCGACAGGGTTCAGTACCGCTTTGATACCGCCGAATCCAGAATAATTTTCCAGTACGGCTCGTTCTTCCGGGGTGGCTGTACGGTTCTCCTTTTCCAAAAGGAATATGGTTTTTATCGCATCAATGTTGTCCCGCAGATGCGTACGCTTGTTAAATGCCATCTTCGAAAAGGATTTGAATGGCGCCCGTCAGTTCAGTGTAAAACTGGTCGTATTCCGGAGTTGTATCGAAGTCGTCAGTCAGGTGGTATTTGTCAAAGACCCCGTTCAGCTTTGGCAGTAATCCGATTGCTACTCCTTCAGCCAGCATGGGAGTGACATCTTTCTCAAATTCGTTCCAAAGGATTCGGACAATGGTTCGGTAAGGGGAAAACAGCAAGCCTGCATAAAGGACTTCGTTAGCAATTTCGCCGGCCTGATCATGGGCTTGCCCATTTTTAACAGTTGTACTGTAGGCTTCGGCGGCGGCATCGCCCCGGGCAGCAATAAAAGCGTTATTGCTAGCTAAATGGGGATGGCTGTCCTTCAGGTAAGATAAAAGGGACAACCGGAAATAAGAAAGTTCCTGGGACATAATTATAAATTTTTAGCGGTTAAGTAAAAAATGGCGCCCGGGTATCCCACCCAGGCGCCGCCACTAAAAATTCATCATCCAATTGTGTTTAAACAATTTTCTGTTACAGGAACTTTCAGTGGCAAAAAATAACAACTTTATTTATTGGGATTTTCGCTATGTGCCGATTTTTAGTTGAAAACCGGATACTGTCTGAATCCCCTTATCAAATCCATAAAAGCTACATTTTCATGTCTTTGCCTTTATGGATTTGCTTGTGTTGAGCTCCAGTCGGTTGGCTTTGCCCCTGTTTCAGGGGTTCATTTACCTTTTTGGTTGCTTCGTTGGTTTTGCCTTCAGAATTGACTGCAACCTGTGTCTGGCTTTCATTGGCAGGAGTGGTTTCGGCACCCTGTTTCCTTGCCTTCTCAGGATTAAACTTATAGAAGTCGAGTTTCCCTGCCTCATGATTTATCTTCACGTAGGCATTAAACGGCTGTTCCTGCCCGTCTTTCACCATTCCCTTGACATAAATGGTCTTATCTGCCCGCAGGTCTTCCTGTTGTTTGGGTGTAAGTTCCACGCCCAACAGTTTTTGCGGAATACGGACATTGTTGGGTTCGTTTCCCTGAGACTGTTGTTGCTGATTGTCTTGTTGGTTGGTTTTGCGTTCTAATCCTCCGTAACTGAAATCGAAACTGCCTTTAGCCGCATTAAACTGGATGTAGGCATCGAACTTTTTAGGATTATCCGTCTCCTGGCTCTTTTTGGTGGTCATCCCTTCAACCAGTACCACCTTGCCTTCTTTAAGGTCTTTTACCTGTTCTGATGTAAAGTCTACCCCTTTGAGTGATTGCGGAATGTTGAGCTTTTCAACCGGAACAGCTTCGAGGCGGTTGGTGATTTTGTCGAGCGAAACGAGTGCCGGGATTTTTTGCCCTGGTGTTGGCTCCAGTTCGACCACCCGTCCGGCATTCCCGGAAGTTACCAGATTCTCTTTATCCTTGTCTGAAAGTACTGTTCCCAGGAAAGTTTTATCCAATTCAGGAGTTTTTAGGTAACTGTGGGGCTGCATGTTATATGTTCCATCGGGCATTTCTTTCAGGGACAGCCGTGCCTGGGTATCGAAGGTGATCCCTTCAAGGGTAAAAGTAAGGTGGTTCAACGCCGGGGACTTGTGCCCATAGAGCATGGCTTTAAGCTGACCTGTATCTTCCAATAACTGCCTGTTGATACCCATGGTTGCAGCCTGAGACCAGTTGATTTTATTTTCATCGATGGGCTGAAAATCGTTCCTTTGTGCAGGAGGTGTATTTCCCGGTTCCTGTGCCTGTCCTTGTTTTTGCTCTTGCCGCTGGTCAAGAAACTGTTGCGGGTCGATACGGTAAGGTTCCAACGTTTTTGCATTAACGGGTTGCATCTCAATGATCTTACCCAGTATGTCTTGCGTCATCAGGAAAAATCCCGTGTGCGCAGGATTTTTAGTCTGTTCAAGGAACTTTTTGAAAAAGTTTTCAAGTGCATTGCCGTTCTTGTCAATGGCCAGGAGATCGGCCATGTTTGCCTTGTCAGGGCTGACTGTCCGTGGAATGCCGTTTTGGTTTAGTCCGGTAACGGCTTTTAATGTCTGCGGATTGGCATCATCGGTTGTAAGCAGCACTTGTTTTTTGCTGCCAGTTAACTTTTCATTCATATTTTAAATGTTTTAAGGATTCTTGCATCACTATCAATGCAGAGATGAAAATAGGAATAACGAAAAGGTAATTTATAGGATTTCAAGGCGTTGGCTATTTAAGGCACTAACCTGACAGCTTGTGGCACCAAAACGTATTTTCAGGAAAACTTTCTCGGAAGCTGAAAGTACAATTGCATTTAAATACTGTTTGGGGTACTTCTTTTGTTCATCCACAGAAAGAATGAATCTTCCAAAGCAAATACACGGTTCAAAAAATTTACAGTTTCAGAAATAGAATATTGTTTGGGCTGTCCAAATCGTAGTCATTTTCTCAAACATTCCGAAAACAATTTGAAATAAATCCAAAATCACATTTTTATCATAACAGAATACTGCGGGCCAGTTATATTCACTTTGTGTTTATTTTACACTTAAAAATATTTTATTCATTTTGAAATATAATTCAGAAGCTGTTTAAATTTCCCGCAGGGAATGTATATGGGTAGAAAATGGCAACTTTCATTCACCGTTTTATCCTATACGGGACAAAATATAGTCGTCATTCATTCCCTTTCTACCCACATTTTGTTCATTTTGAAATATAATTCAATTGTTAAGCGTTGTTGTATTTACCATTTATACCATTTATAAAAACATTCTAATAAAAATGAGAGCCCATGGAATCATTAACCAGAACGCCGTTTTTCTGTATGATCTTGCAGCAAAATGACACGTCGACAATAGAGGCATTGTCACCGGCATATAAAGAATTCATGTCTCAGTTGGTACATATCTGTACCAATTCAACAAGAGACATCCCGGCATTCTTCACCCTTAATTATACACATGTAGAACTGATGGAATTAAAAGAGGAGTATAAGGCAAGGGGTGTGAAAAAAAAATGTAGTTGCCGGACACTATTTGTTCAAAGCTATTTTGGCTACTGAAAGCTCTATCGAATGGTTGCGGGTTAATCAAACCGATCACAAATCCAATATACCAGAAAAAGCAAGAACCGACTTTTCACCGCAATGGACAGCAGATGGAATAGGCCTTTTGGAAATGGCCATGGCCCTGCACGAACGACGTGCGATCAATAACGGAGATGTATCCATTACCGCAATGGTAAATTTTTTTTTCAATCTGTTTGACATGAAACCGGGCAATTTCTTCTCAACCTACGGTGTGATGCGTACCCGTGCCAACAGCCGGAGCCTGTTCCTCGACGAACTGAAAAGTTCCCTTGAAAACAAGATGGACAGGGACGATAACAAAGAGTCCATGCACAGACGAGAAAAATAAAGAGGCTTAGACCGGTCGAATCCGAAGAATTGTCAATACCGTTTTGATTTTAATCAATGAAAACTTCTCTGGAATAAGGCTGATAAAGCTGTACTTACTCTTGTTGTTGCAACAGGTATGCCAGCTCGGGGTCGTTCTTTATTCGTTCCAGTTCATCTTTGACCATCTGTTTGGTTTCTGCTTTTATGCGGTTGTAGTTTTCCTGAATCATTTCCTTCATCCGGTCATTGCCCTGCCCATCAATAAAGCTGGTAATTACCGGAATCTTTTTGTACGTCCTGGTTTCAGCATCTACTTTTGCATTGTCAACCACCATTTCAGCGTGAAAAATCTTCTGTTCGATACGTTCATCAAAGTTGTCTGCCACAGCACCTACGAACATACCCTGTGTAAGGTTTGATATTTTGCTAGGTGGGATTAACGAATCCATTTGCGTGCTTATGGAGGTTGACTTTTCCCGCTGGTTGATGGTCATGGACTGGCGTTTTTGCAACACTTTCCCGAAACGTTCCGAAAGTGTTTTGGCTGTCTCTCCTACAACTTGGCCGGAGAAAATATTCCCAACCGTGTTCATTACCACGGCGGCCTCTTTGTCACCGTAGTCACGTTTAAGCTGCGAGAAATCCTGAAAACCCAACAATACGGCAACTTTGTTGCTTCGGGCAGTGGCAATCAGGTTATCCAAACCTTTGAAGTAAATCGTTGGCAGCTCATCAATGATGATGCTACTCTTTAATTGCCCCTTTTTATTGATCAGCTTCACGATACGGGAATTATACAGGCCCAAGGCAGCGCCATAAATATTCTGCCTGTCAGGATTATTGCCTACCACCAACACTTTCGGGTCGTCGGGATTATTAATGTCCAGGGTAAATTCGTCACCGCTCATTACCCAATACAATTGCGGACTTATCATCCGGGATAACGGGATTTTGGCACTTGCAATCTGCCCCTGCAACTGGTCTTGCGCCCCACTCAACCAGGCATCCATAAAAGGCGACAGGTAGTTTTCAAGTTCAGGGTATGAAGTCAGAATCGGGAAAATATCCTCGTAGCGTTTATTTAAAAATTCGATGGCATGAGGGAACGTGCAATACTGTCCGTCTTTGTAAATGCGCAAGTACCAGATAATGGCCGCAAACAGGATAATCGGGGATTCTACAAAGAAGTCGCCCTGCTTCTGTACCCATGTTCTGTTCAGGTTGAGCATGATGGTGTGGGCGCTTTCGTAAGCATCCGATATATCGCTCATAAACGACGGATTGATAGGGTTGCACCGGTGTGAACGCGAAGGGTCGTCGAAGTTGATGACATAGAATTTCGGAACCTTTTTATAGCCTTTGCGGTGGTTTCGCAGATGGTTATAAGCAATAGTCGATAAATCCGGAAATTTAAAATCATAAATATATAGGGAAAAGCCTTTTTCGATCTGTTGTTTGATGAACTGGTTTACCACCGCGTAACTCTTACCTGAACCGGGCGTGCCCAGTACAATCGATGCACGAAAAGGATTTACCACGTTTACCCAACCGTTATTCCATTTCTTACGGTAATAGAAACGAGTTGGCAGGTTGACCGAATACTCATTTTCGATTAACCGAGTCTCCTGCATAAACGATTCATTTTCGGTATTGAAAACATCCTCCATCAGGTTGTTCTTCAACAAGCGCGACATCCATGTACCAGCAGTCAGCAGGCATATATACCCCACACTCATGGTCAGGATATAAAAAGAAGTACAAACCGTTGCCGGCAAAGGCAGTCCAGGTATCCATCCGTTCATAAAAAAGAGGATAAACCCAATGGTTAAGAACACATAAATCTTTACCCAGGTAACTTTTTCCTCTTTGATACCTTTAGTACCTAAACACGACAGCGCAAGGAAAACGATTGAGAACAGTTTTGTCCAAAGGATGGAAGTAAACAGTCCCGTAGTCCGGTTGAAATTCAAAAGGATTTTATCGACCACTCCAATATTGATATTCCACTCATGAACTGACCGGTAACAAAACCAGTAAATATGGATAATCACCAGTAAAATGCTGATGGCCCGCATAAACTCCATAACCTTTGCCAAACCTCTTAAATCGTCTTCCTGTTGCATAATGATCTTGTCTTAACTGTTTGGGATGCGAAAGTAGAAGATGATCCAGTGCAGTTGGGGATTTACAGCGAGCTGGCAGCTTCTGGCATTGAGGTGGACACTTGTGGCCGTGAATGTTTAAAGATAAATCAGGGAAGTCATTATAGTTTTATCCTGATAAAAATGTTATAAATTCGCTATTTTATCTTGATAAAAATGTATTTTTGTATCAATTCTAAATAAAAATAGTATATGTACCGGGAATCAATTGTCCGTTTAATGAAGTGGAAAGAGGATAAATTCCGTAAACCACTGATCGTAAGGGGAGCGCGCCAGGTCGGAAAAACATGGCTCTTGCAAGAGTTTGGTCGTACTTCGTATGTTAAATTCGTTTACGTGAATTTTGAAGATACTCCTACCTTACAGAATATTTTTGCCAATGATTTTGATATTGAAAGAATCATTACTGTACTCCAGATACATGCTCAAACTACCATAACGGCCGAAGATACATTGATCGTCTTAGACGAAATCCAATCGGCTGAACGTGGGCTTACCTCACTTAAATATTTTTGTGAGAAAGCCCCGCAATATCATGTTGTTGCTGCCGGTTCCCTGCTTGGGATGGGTCTGCACAGCCAGGTTTCATTTCCGGTCGGGAAGGTTGATTTCCTGGACTTGCGTCCCCTTTCGTTCTCCGAATTTCTGTTGTCACAGAATGAAAAGGCACTGGTTGAAGCATTAAAGGCTAAGAACTGGAGTGTCGTTTCCATGTTCACGGAGAAACTTAAAGAATATCTCCGCTATTACTTCTATGTGGGGGGAATGCCCGAAGTGGTAGATGCTTTTGCCCAAACGCGCGATTGGCAACTGGTACGCCGCATCCAAAATAGGATACTGAACTCCTACGAAGGCGATTTTTCCAAACATGCACCCAACGAGACTGTTCCCCGAATCCGGATGGTTTGGCAAAGCATCCCCTCGCAACTGGCCAAAGAGAATAAAAAGTTCGTATATGGGGTAATCCGGGAAGGAGCCCGTGCCAAAGACTTTGAGTTAGCCATCCAGTGGCTTACAGATTGCGGCCTACTGCTGAAAAGCCACCGGGTGTCGAAACCGAGCATTCCGCTTGCTGCTTACCAGGACATTTCCGTATTTAAATTATTTCTGCACGATGTCGGCTTGCTTGGTGCCATGGCAGGGCTTAACGTTCGGACGATCATAGAGGGCGATGAAATCTTTACCGAGTTTAAAGGAGCGCTCACGGAGCAATACGTGATGCAGCAACTGCGGCTAGACAGCGAACGCTATATTGGATACTGGACCAATGAACGAAGTACGGCAGAAGTTGATTTTGTTATTCAGGAAGAAGGGGAAGTGATCCCCATTGAGGTAAAGTCAGGAGAAAACCTAAAGGCCAAAAGCTTCAGGTTGTTTTGTGAAAAGTATAAACCTTCAAAAGCCATCCGGACATCGTTGACCGATTACAAGGAAGAATCATGGATGGAAAATGTTCCGTTGTATGCCATTGGGTAAATAATCCGGCACAAAAGTTAGGAGTAGATGCTGTATCCAATAAATTAACCGATGATCGTTTACCCATATTCTTCTAATATCGAAATGGTATTTGAATTATATATCACAGTTTTGGCAATGAATAACTATCATTGCCAAAATTGTGATATACCAAAATTCTTGAAGTACATAGCCTAACCGTTACGCAATTTGTGAAACAACGAGAGTTTTGATTTACAATTTAGTGCTGCCTCCCATACAGCCTCTTCTTTTTCCGTTTCCTTTTCTGAAAACGATTATAATCGTCCGAAACGCTCGTCTGTTCTGGAGTCAGTAAATCAATCAGATTCCCAAATGTATTTCCGATATCGGAAGGTGTTGTTTTTTCAATTTGAGTAATATTACCAGACTGAGTTGTTGGCTGTTGCTTGTTTTCGGGTTCGGGCTGCTGACCGAACCTATCATTAAACACATTGGCCGAAAACTCTTTCCCGAGACGGGAACCATTAAATACGCATCGGCTTTCGTGGTCCATAAAGGTAACCCCATAAATACGCCTCTGATCGTTTCGGCGTAATACCAGATCAATGTTTACTACCCGCAATTTTGCCCGTAACTCACTTTCACTAGCGGCGGTATTCATAGCAACTATAACTACCGTCCGTGTGCGTTCCCTGAGGCCTTGCTGTTTTATCTGTTCTCCGGATTTCACTATCTGTTTTTCCAACCCGTCGTAACCAACAGATTTACCAAACAAGGAAGATTTTAGCGGTGTGCCGACTTTATTCCCATCCTTATCCAGTGCTGAATACACCAATCCCCGGTATGGTTTTCCCATTACTTCTCCTTTTACTTCTTCCAATCCGATACTATAAAGAGAAAGCAAAGCGCGGTATTCGCCTAGGGTCTGAAACTTATAGGTATTCACCAACGGTTTTATTACAGCCGAAATCTGTTTTTTCAGGTTGCCTTTCGCCGGATCTACCTGTGTAAGTTGCCATAGTTCCGGTTGCTTTTGCCCCTGTGCCGGAATCAATCCATATTTCTGTTCCAGCAGTTCGGTAATCTCCTTACTGCGTTTATGCTCGAAACTGTTCTTTATCAATTTGCCATCGCAATCCACCCGCAAGGAAACGATGTGAATGTGCTCGCGCCCAATGTCCTCATGCTTGAAAATAAGGTATGGTTGACCGCCGTATCCCAAACGATCCATGTATTCCCTGCCAATGTCCGCCAATTGGTTGTCTGTCAGTTTATCATCAGGGTGCGGGTTGAGCGAAATGTGTATTACCGGTTTTTTAGTCGGCAGATGCTCCGGTGATGGCAACCAGCGGGCAAAATCCGCAGCACATCCCTGTACGCTGAAGCATCCATCTACCGGCTCACAAACAATGTTCGAGGCCATGACTTTTCCCATTCCTTCGTCTACCTTCTCCTGGTTGTAAGCCAGCGCCCCGTAAAGGCTATTCCCAGTGTTTATTTTGGCTATCATTTCCCAATTATTGTTGATTCTGAATGATTTTTCCCGGATTTATTTCATCATAAACTGCTCTTTAAAATCCTGAGAAAGCTTTACAATTTGTTCGCTCAGCATCACCAGTTCCTTTGTAATACTTTCCAATCTATACAGCAAAGCCAGTGTCTTTTTCTCAGAGAAATGTGAATGCAGTTCCTTTACTACCTGGTTATAGTTGACGCCCAGCGCACGGTATTGTGCGTAAAACGAAGTCAGTTTGGTCACGTATTCGAGTGCAGCACGGTCTGTTTTCACCACACGGAACGTTTGATCGAACACCCGCGCCTTGATAAAAAGCGCTTTGGCGTGCATACCCGACTGCTCGAACAAGGTCAGGAATTGTGCGTTCTCTACATTGGTAAAGCGCACCATTACACAATGTGTGGCGGGATCGTCCTCCTGCGGACGTCCGCCTTTTCCCCGTTTGCGGGATGTTTTATTTTCCTTTTCCATCTCATTTAATATTTACAGTAAAGCATCCGACGCAGGATGTAATCCTGCCTTTAATCCTTCTAAAAGCAACCGACTTCGGAGGTTGCTTTACCCCCTTGCGGGGCAAGCAGTTCCGGGTTACCGGAATGGTTTCGGGTAACCCGAAACACAGCTTGCTATTTGCCCGACGCAAATAAAATCTGCCTTTTACTGGCAGATCATAAAAGCTGCATGAACGGGTAAAGGCATTTTCAATGCACGGATGCTTTCCTGGTCAAAAGTAGATGGTCAGTCAGACATTATCATGATACAGTATCAGGCCACAAATGATCAAATCGGGGCCACTTATCGTCAGCCTCTTGAATTGTAAAAACCGGTCGTTTCAAAGCTTTTTATTTGCTGTACCGGTATGTATTCAGGTATGTAAGCAGAACTGTATGTCGGGCAATACGGTCTTATTTACGAAGAAATGTAGGTACAGACAAACGGGAATACCTGCTCAGGTATGCAGGTAGAACAATACGGATAAACCAATGTGCGGAAACAGGTAAAAACGGACAAAGGTAGGGATGTAACAACATACCAACACACCTACATCCCAACGTATTTCCGTACCAACTTACATCCCTGCGGACAAATGTAAGCAAGCAGGTACTTAGGTAGCCAGGCAGATAAGTCCGTAGCTAAGCAGGTAAGTCCTTGTGCAGGCAGATACATAAAAAGATACCCAGATAGAAATATACAAACCATTAAAAACTCAAAGAATGAAAAAAGAAAGTAAGTATGTGGCATTCTCCACGCAAAAGGGAGGTGTCGGGAAAACAACGCTGACCGTTTTGGTAGCGAGTTACCTGCACTATGTAAAAGGGTACAGTGTGGCTGTAGTCGATTGCGATTACCCGCAATACAGCATCGTGGAAATGCGGGAGCGCGACCTGAAAACAGTCATGGAAGATGATCATTACAAGCTCATGGCTTACCGGCAGTTTACCACCCTGGGACGCAAAGCCTACCCTGTGGTAAGCAGTACTCCGAAAGATGCCGTGCAGGTGGCTTCGCAACTGGCAGAAACCGGCGAGTTCGATTTTATTTTCTTTGACTTGCCCGGAACGGTCAACAATGCCGATGTTATCCGGACCCTTTCACAGATGGACTATATCTTTTCGCCCATCAGCGCCGACCGGGTGGTGCTGGAAAGTACCCTGCGCTTTGCCGTAGTGCTGACCCAACAACTTATCACTACCGGAAAGGCAAAAATCAAAGGACTGTACCTGTTGTGGAACTTAGTGGACGGACGTGAAAAAACGGAACTCTACCACGTGTACGAACAGGTGATCGAAGACCTGCAATTGCAGGTTCTGAAGACTTTCATACCTGACAGTAAACGGTTTAGACGCGAACAATCTGCCGCGCACAAAGCAGTGTTCCGCTCCACCCTTTTCCCTGCCGATAAATTGCTGATTAAAGGCAGTAACCTCGATACTCTCTCTGACGAAATCCTTACACTAATCAACTAGCTGGGCTATGGCAAAGAAAAATGAACCCGTAAACCTGGATGGAATAGATGCAGAAAGCATCATCCATTCGTTTCGCACAACGGATCACCTGCAAATGGTGAAAGATGCCAAAGACGTTGGCAGTGAAAAAGACAAAGAAGTCAAAGATTCACAACAGACACAGGTACCGAAAACTCCGGCAATAGAAAACTCGGAACCCATTACCTCTGGTCAGAAATCGAATAACAACCCGGAATCCCTGAAAGAAGAAAACCGTCGCCGCCGGGGAAAGTCACAGGACTATGAAAGCCTGTTTATCCACGAGGCAGGCGGTATCACAGCACGGGAAGGAAAAACGGTTTACATCCGAAAGCAATACCATGACCGCATCCTGAAAATCGTGCGGGTTATCGGCGGTAATGATCTCTCCCTGTTTAGCTATCTGGACAACGTTCTGGAACATCATTTTGCCTTGTTTCAGGAGGAGATTACCACACTGTACAACAAGAAAAATGAAGGCATATTTTAGCACATAAGGTTATGAAAAGCATTTTTATTGCCGCCTTCGTGATTTATATCCTTTGGATAACGCTATACCTGCTATGGGAACGCTTTTCCCGCAGACCGGGCAAACAGTGCCAGATATTGAAAATATCCTTTTTCGAAAATACGGATGACAACGATATTATGGGGAAAAGCACTTTTACTCTGCGCCACTCACTGCCAGAAGCAACCAAGCCTGAAAATCAAAAAAACGGGATACAAAAGGAAGATAGTTTTGCTGCGCCTTCGGAAGTGAAACCGCCGGTAAGGGTTCCTTACAAAGAATTGGATGAAACCTTTTCGCACAACAGAGATGATAATCAGCTGATGAGCATCAGTGTGCCGCTGGAATATGACAGCAATACCGACGGTGATAACCTATCGGAAGAAGAGGACGAGGAATCGTGGTTGCCCGGGAACATTATCCTGGCCGAAGGTTCCACTTTCGAGGAAATGGGCGCAGCGGTGAGGACAGTGGTACATTACTCAACCGCCACTTCGCACGAAAAGGAACAGGCCGGAGGCACGCTGCTGGAAATCCGGCAAACGGATATGTTCGAGCAGTTGGTGCAGAACGCACCCGGACGTGGGGATATTGTCAGCGAGGTAATAAACCTGCACCTGGCTGCTTACCATCGCCGATCGGATGAAAGAACAATCGTAGATCATGGCATCACCAATGGAGAAACGCCGGGTGATTTTGACATTAAAGATTTTGTGTAATCCTAAATAAGTAAAGTTTATGAAAAAATATGACTACGGATAACAGGAAAACCCTCCACTAAAAATTCAAATCATCCAATTATTCATCCGGCGCAAAAGGCAATCCACCCTTTCCGCCACTTTAAAACAATTTTCATGAACAAGAAAAGATTTCTTTTTTCAGCGGCCGTACTAATGGCTGCCGCATCATCCGTATTGGCCCAGGGTGACGGATCAGCCGGTATCACCGAGGCCACCCAGATGGTAACCTCGTACTTCGACCCGGCCACCAAACTGATTTACGCCATTGGCGCCGTCGTTGGCCTTATCGGCGGGATCAAAGTTTATCAGAAATTTTCGAGCGGAGACCCCGATACTTCAAAAACGGCGGCCTCGTGGTTCGGAGCCTGTATCTTCCTGATTGTGGCCGCTACCATCCTGCGTTCTTTCTTCCTTTAATCTGCCATACAAAACATCTAATCAGAATTATGGAATACATGATCAATAAAGGAATAGGAAAAAGCGTGGAGTTTCAGGGGCTTAAAAGTCAATACCTGTTCATCTTCGCGGGCGGGCTGTTGGCTGTGTTCATCATTTTCGTAGTGATGTTCATGGCCGGTGCCAATCAATGGATTTGTATAGGTTTCGGAGTTATAGCTGCTTCTGTGCTGGTATGGCTGACCTTTTCACTTAATGCCCGATATGGAGAGCATGGCTTGATGAAGTTACTGTCCAGGCGGCAACACCCACGCTACCTGATCAACCGGAAGGTCCCACTTCGCCTGTTATTCTTGAAAAAGAAAGGGGTAACGCCATGAGGAATATATTAAAAGCCGCCACCATTGAAAGCAAGTTTCCGCTGCTGGCCGTTGAACACGACTGTATCATTTCTAAAGATGCCGACATTACCGTCGCCTTCAAAGTTGACTTGCCGGAACTCTTTACTGTCACAAGTGCAGAGTACGGAGCCATTCACTCGTCATGGACCAAGGCCATTAAGGTTTTGCCTGATTACAGCATTGTCCATAAAGCGGACTGGTTTGTAAAAGAGAGGTATAAACCCGAAACAGACCGGGAAGATATGAGTTTTCTGTCCCGTTCGTTTGAGCGTCATTTTAACGAACGCCCTTTTTTGAACCATACCTGTTTCCTTTTCCTTACCAAGACCACGAAGGAGCGGATGAGGATGCAATCGAATTTTTCGTCCTTGTGCCGTGGTTTTATTTTGCCGAAGGAAATAAATAGGGAAGCATCGGTAAAATTTCTGGAAGCTGTTGGACAGTTCGAGCGGATTGTGAACGACAGCGGGTTTATTACCCTGACCCGTTTAACATCTGACGAAATTACCGGAACGGAAAACAATGCAGGGCTGATCGAACAATATTTTTCACTCTCACCCTCAGATACTACCTGTTTACAGGATATGGAACTGGGCGCTGAAGGGCTTCGCATCGGGGATAAACACGTATGCCTGCATACGGTTTCCGACGTGGAAGACCTGCCCGGACGGGTGGCTACTGACCGGAGGTTCGAAAAACTATCGACAGACCGTAGCGATTGTTTGCTCTCGTTTGCTTCGCCTGTGGGACTAATGCTCTCATGTGACCACGTTTACAACCAGTTTATTTTTCTGGATGACAGCGCCGAAAACCTGCGAAAATTCGAGAAATCGGCCCGTAACATGCAGTCGCTTTCGCGCTATAGCCGGGGAAACCAGATTAACAAGGAGTGGATTGACAAATACCTGAACGAAGCACATTCGTTCGGGCTAACCTCTGTCCGTGCCCATTTCAATGTCATGGCATGGAGCGACGATACCGAAGAACTGAAACATATCCGCAATGATGTCGGGTCGCAGCTTGCCCTGATGGAATGTAAACCCCGCCACAACACGGTAGATGCCCCCACCATATACTGGGCAGGTATTCCCGGTAATGCCGCAGATTTTCCTTCGGAAGAAAGTTTTTACACCTTCATCGAACCGGCACTGTGTTTCTTTACTGAAGAAACCAACTACCGCAGTTCGCCCAGTCCGTTCGGTATTAAAATGGTTGACCGTATTTCGGGTAAACCCATTCATCTGGATATTTCCGACCTGCCGATGAAAAAAGGGATAATTACCAACCGCAACAAGTTTGTACTTGGACCAAGCGGTAGTGGAAAATCCTTCTTTATGAACCACCTGGTCAGGCAATATTACGAGCAGGGTGCACATGTATTGCTGGTAGATACGGGAAACTCTTATCAGGGGCTTTGTACCCTGATTAACCGGAAGACCAAAGGAGAAGATGGTGTTTATTTTACCTATACCGAGGATAACCCTATCTCGTTCAACCCTTTTTACACGGATGACTACCAGTTTGATGTCGAAAAAAAGGACAGTATCAAAACACTGCTCCTGACCCTTTGGAAAAGTGAAGATGATAAAACCTCAAAAACTGAATCGGGCGAACTGGGTAGTGCTGTAAATGACTATATCGGACAGATACAGGCAGACAAAAGTATAATGCCTTGTTTCAATACTTTTTATGAGTTTATGCGGGATGTTTACCGCCAGAAGATGGAACAAAGGGAAATTAAGGTAAGCAAAGAGGATTTCAATATCGACAATTTGCTTACTACCCTTAAGCAATATTATCGTGGAGGGCGTTTTGATTTTCTGCTTAATTCCAACAAGAATATAGACCTTCTTTCCAAACGGTTCATCGTCTTTGAAATTGATGCCATCAAGGAAAACAAGGAGCTTTTTCCGGTAGTAACCATCATCATCATGGAGGCTTTTATCAACAAGATGCGTCGATTAAAAGGGGTTCGTAAACAATTGATAATTGAAGAAGCCTGGAAAGCCATTGCCTCTGCTAATATGGCTGAATATCTGAAATATATGTATAAAACAGTGCGTAAATATTTCGGGGAAGCCATAGTGGTTACACAGGAGGTTGATGACATTATTTCAAGTCCTGTGGTCAAGGAAAGCATCATCAACAACTCCGATTGTAAAATCCTGCTGGACCAGCGCAAATACATGAACAAGTTTGACAGTATTCAGGCTTTGCTGGGGCTGACTGATAAGGAAAAGGCTCAAATCCTCTCGATCAACATGAACAACCATCCGGGGCGTAAATACAAGGAGGTCTGGATCGGACTGGGCGGGGTACAAAGCGCCGTATATGCTACCGAAGTTTCGCCGGAAGAGTATATGACCTACACCACGGAAGAAACCGAAAAAATGGAAGTGCTGAAACTGTCCGAAAAGCTGGACGGCAACATCGAACTGGCCATCAAACAACTGGCGGAGAATAAAAGATAAAAGCTCCTCCTGACCTTCCCAAAGGGAAGGCTTTCAAACACTTCAAACAGTAATCATTTTAAAATAATAAGAATATGAAAACAAAAATCTTTCTTTTGGCTGCAATGCTTTCAATATGCAGCCTTTCAGGTAAAGCACAATGGGTCGTAACAGACCCAGTGAACCTGGCTCAAGGTATTATAAATACCGCCAAACAGATTATAGAAACCTCCACGACGGCGGCTAATATGCTGAAAAACTTTCAGGAAGTTCAGAAGGTTTATACTCAGGGGAAACAATACTATGATGCCCTGAAATCAGTTCACGACCTGGTGAAAGATGCCCGGAAAGTACAGCAAACGATTTTGCTGGTAGGCGATATTTCGGACATCTATGTCAACAGTTTCCAAAAGATGATAGCTGATGAAAATTTTTCGGTCGAAGAATTAAGCGCCATTGCTTTGGGCTATACCAAACTGCTGGAAGAAAGTAGTGCGGTGCTGACCGAACTGAAAACGGTTACTTCAGCAAACGGGCTCTCGATGAGCGATGCCGAACGAATGTCGGTGATTGACCGGATATACAATGAAATGCGCGAGTATAAAAACCTGGTGCAGTATTATACCAATAAAAACATCTCGGTATCCTATTTACGGGCCAAAAAGAAAAACGACACCGACCGGGTCATGGCTTTGTATGGCTCTCCATCAGAAAGGTATTGGTAAGATGACACTGCTGGCAATAGATTTTGACAACCTGCATCAGATCCTCCGTAACCTGTATATGGAGATGATGCCCCTTTGCAGCAATATGATTGGCGTGGCAAAGGGAATAGCCGGGCTGGGTGCCCTCTTTTATGTCGCCGTCCGTGTATGGCAGGCACTTGCACGAGCTGAACCCATCGATGTGTATCCTTTACTGCGGCCATTTGCCATCGGATTGTGCATCATGTTTTTCCCAACATTCGTGCTGGGTACAATTAACGCCGTAATGTCGCCTGTCGTTACCGGTACACACAGTATCCTTGAGTCGCAAACTTTCGATATGAACAAGTACCGGGAGCAAAAGGACAAGTTGGAGGAGGAGGCCATGCGGCGCAATCCTGAAACAGCCTGGCTGGTTGACAACCAGGCTTTTGACCAACGGCTGGAGGAACTCGGCATTTTGGATGCTCCCCAGATTGCGGGAATGTACATTGAACGGGGTTTTTACAACTTTAAACAGACTGTTCAAAACTGGTTCCGGGAACTGCTGGAGCTCCTGTTTCAGGCTGCTGCGCTTATCATTGACACTTTACGCACCTTCTTTCTTGTCGTACTGTCCATTCTGGGACCGATAGCTTTTGCCATCAGCGTGTATGACGGGTTTCAAGCTACACTTACCCAATGGATAACGCGCTACATATCAGTATACCTGTGGTTGCCTGTTTCTGACATATTCA
>Ga0209125_1001824_pt1 | contig 18298 bp, 22 predicted proteins | sample BarGraIncub1131A_FD_184503 | JGI IMG/M metagenome (GOLD analysis project Ga0209125, IMG submission 184503) | Arctic peat soil microbial communities from Barrow, Alaska - Barrow Graham LP Incubations 11-31A (SPAdes) (version 2) | ecosystem: Environmental > Terrestrial > Soil > Wetlands > Peat...
TTGGCGTTGTAGCTACAAAATTCATCCCTAAAGGAACAATCCTCTGGGTTTTGGATGATTTAGACATGATCCTAGATGTTAATTTCGTAGATTCCCTTGATGAAATCCGGCAGGACATCATCTATAAATACTCCTATCAAAATAACGATGGCCAATATATTCTTTGTTGGGACCACTCAAGGTATCTTAATCACAGCTTTCATCCGAATTGTATCGATACAGCCTATGAGCTTGAATTAGCGGCAAAAGATATATACCCCGGTGAAGAAATAACCAGTGATTATGGAGCTATGGGCGATGATGAAGATTTCGAATGTATGCCTGAAGAAGGTACCGTTCGAATAAACGTGAAAGCCGATGATTATTTGAATTCTTATCTGGAATGGGATGAAATGGCCAGGGAAGCCTTTGCGTATTTCGACCAAGTTGATCAACCGCTTAAACATTTAATTGGCGAGGAATTCATTGATAAAGTAAGTGCCGTCGCCTGTGGACGTGAGCCATTAGACTCAATTCTGACGACTTTCATTGATTAGACTGAGCCATAAATATGAACACTCAATGGACATGTCGAATAGAATATTAGAAATTAACCCATTTTATACCATATTTGTGAGGAGGTAAATCTCTATGAGCGAAGATCGAAAATATTGTTGCCCTCTTGTAGTCATCGAAATAGAGTTAGCGATTGTCATCGCATTATTGTCCGTAATTCTCATCAAATGTTGCGTATGTTGTAATGAAGATGATGACAATGATAACTGTGACTGTGACAAATGTAAAAAAGAGGATGAATGTAAAAAAGATAAAAAAGACGACAAGTGCAAAAAAAACGATAAAGATGACAAATGCAAAAAAGACAACAAGGATAACTGCAATTGTAATAAATGGTGGTAATTATAACAGGTTGATATTAATTGGATGGCTATGTGGCGCTAAGCCCTATGGTCCGTCATATCCTATATAGATAAACTATTGACTGGTTCTCATCATATTAAGAAGGAGGAGGAGATCCTATGAAAAAGGAATATTTGACAGCGCGGCTATTTAAGAACAGGTCGGCCTATGATATGAACACTACAGAAGAATTACAAGACTCCTATCAACTACAATCCACTGATTCAACAGGAAAGAATGAAACGGCCGATTCATCTGAAAATACCAGTTCATCTTCCCTGCCACAAAAATTTTTAGGCCTCTTACAAAAAGCATTAAAGGCAGTCAAGTCTTGACTAAAAACGTTCGTCCTTTGTGAACTTTTTTAAGGGTAGTACCCATGACAAAAATCCGCTGTTTGCCCATCATGTGCTAACAGCGGATTTTGTCATGGGTCGGTTATTTCTTTAAACTATCCAAATATTTTACAGCGTGTAATGCCGCTGTTCCACCCTCTCCTGCGGCTTTTATTAATTGAAAGGGTTGTCCTGTGCAATCTCCTGCAGCATATAGACCAGGCATACTTGTCTCCAGTTTATGATTGACCTTAATTGCAGCATCCTCCATTTCCAAACCGGATATCAGTTGCTCTGCTGGCAGGGTATCTCGTATGATGAATACACCGTCCACCGTCAATTGTTCCTCCCCTAAATCGAGTTGTTTGACGGTTTCTGCTCCGACAATTTTCTTCACTTTTCCTTTTCTGACTTCAACTCGTGGGTCAAGCTTCGATAAGTCACTGTAATAGGGAATATAATAGACTTTGGCACATATGCCAGCCATAAAATTAGCCTCATCTTCCCCTTCCTGGTTGTAAGAAACAATAGCAACATTTTTATTCTTGTATAAAGGTCCGTCACACGTTGCACAATATCCAACACCACGACCCAATAATTCTGCTTCGCCTGGAAATAGTTTATCCACGGATACGCCTGTTGCAATAATAATGGCATCTACTTCAATAGATTGGTCCTTGCCCACCACCGTATATGGAGGCCCAGGGTAAATATTTGTCACTTTAAATGGGACGATTTGAATTTCCTTGCTCTCAACATGCTTTAAGAACCGTTGACGCAATTCTTCCCCACCTATTTCCGGAAACCCAAGCCAATTATCGATTTGTGGCGCTTTCGAGAGTTTTGGACTACATAATTCAGCGCCCAATAAAATGAAATCTCGGTTCCGTATTTTGGCATTAAGGGCCGCTGACATTCCTGCGGGCCCACATCCTATAATCGCTAGTTCATAATGACTTTTGATCGGTTGCAGATCCTCTGGCATTTTGATGAGCCTCCTCTTGTTTAAATTGCTTTATTAAAGTGTTCCCCGAATTGAGCGAATACATATCCACAAGGGAAACTAATCGTTTCAAGAACACTGCATCAACATTTAATGCTTCAATTATACTACAAAGATCCAGAACGTTAAAATACGTTCTGGATTTTTGATGGAAACCTGCATTCATGACTTATTGTCTATATTCTGTGGCAATTAACTTTTTGTCGTGTCCAAATCGTCGATAATTTTTGGCTTTACTGGCGAGGATAATGCAGATTTATAGCCACCGCCGATATTTTTAACTTTGAAGCCTTTTTGGGTTAATATTCTAGCAGCAACATATCCTCTGAGACCGACTTGGCAATATTCTAGAATCTCTTGATTCTTATCTAGCTCTCCTAATCTTTCTCTAAGGCTGTCTACCGGGATATTAAGCGCTCCCTCAAAATGTCCATTTTTAAATTCAGATTCAGTACGCACATCCAATAAGATCGTGTTTTCGTAATCATAAGTCATATATTGTTCCACTGTCATCGTGTCCACTCTTCCAGCTAAGACATTTTGCGCAACATATCCCGCCATATTTACGGGATCCTTTGCTGAAGAAAAAGGTGGCGCATAACAAAGCTCCAACTCTGTTAAGTCAGTGACAGTTCCACCCAATCTGATCACGGTCGCGATGACGTCGATCCTTTTGTCTACCCCATCAACCCCAACACTTTGTGCGCCTAGAATTTGGCCTTTCTGGTTAAAAATAAGTTTCAAGGTCATTTGAGAGCCCCCTGGATAATACGAGGCACGAGATGCTGGATGAGTGGTGATGGCTTTATAGGGTATTTTCAACCGGGTTAACGATCGTTCATTGTTACCCGTACCAGCTGCCGTTAACGAAAATACTTTAATAATTGAAGTACCCTGTGTCCCCTTATAAGAACTGTCTAAACCTGCAATATTGTCAGCCGCAATCCTACCTTGTTTGTTGGCGGGCCCAGCTAAGGCAACCGCACCAATTTGCTTTGTTACAAAGTCCACAATTTCTATGGCATCTCCAACAGCATATACATTGGCAGCATTTGTTTCCAGCTTTTCATTGACAACGATATGGCCTTTGGGTCCGAGTACAATTTTGCTATCCTTGAGAAACCCCGTGTCAGGAGCAACCCCTATCGCTAATATGACGAGATCTGCCTTTAGCAACGTATTGCTATTTAAGGTTATTTCAACACGACCGTCCAGATCCTTAAAGGCTTTTACGCCATCGTCTAAAATTAAACGAACGCCATTGTCTAAAATTTCTTTTTCAACTATGACGACAAGGTCAGTATCCAAAGGTGCCATAATATGAGGTGCTGCTTCTACAATCGTGACTTCCAAACCTCTAAGTTTTAGATTCTCTGCCATCTCCACACCGACATAGCCGCCACCAATCACGACAGCGCTTTCAATTCCTTGTTTGTCCACATAAGCTTTAATCTTATCCGTATCTGGAATATTTCTTAAAGTAAAGATTCTCTCGTGGTTGATACCCTTAATATTTGGTTTGATCGGTTTTGCTCCAGGTGATAAAACCATGTAATCATAGGACTCTTCATACGTTCCCTTTTCTTGACTTCTTACGGTTGCTATCTTATTAACAGTATCGATTCCAATCACTTCACTGTTATTTCTTACATCAATATTAAATCGGCTCTTAAGGCTTTCAGGCGTTTGAACGATGAGTTTATTCCTTTGCTTTATTGTTTCCCCAATGTAATAAGGCAACCCACAATTTGCAAAAGAGATGTACTCATCTCTTTCGAACATGATGATCTCCGCATTTTCATCGAGTCTTCTAAGTCTTGCAGCTGCAGAAGCCCCGCCAGCTACACCGCCTACGATTAATACTTTCTTACTCATAATGAATCCCCTTTCATATCTTATGCCAACGACTAAAAGCTTAATCTGACCGGTTGCAGAAAGTTAATCCTGCTGATTAGTCTTGAGTAAACCCCGCAAGCGGTCTCTTTCTTCTTCGAGATCTTCCAGTTCAGCCACCATTTTAGCATGCACTGAATGAGCTGGCCAGCGCCCTTTTAAATCTGCTAGCTTTGCCTCTACAACGTTTAGTTGGAGCAGAAGCTGTTGTTTATTTTCATGTTGTTGATCATTATCCATTCGCTTTCTTCTCCTCTGTTGCTCGGAAAGTAATAGCACCATGCATACATGTCTCAATACAGGTTTCACATTCCGTACACTTAGTTGGGTCTACGACTGGAAGATGTGCTATAACTGTGATTGCTTGTACTGGACAAGCGTTGACACAGTGTTTACACGCCCGACACATTTTCTCCAAGATGAATGCTGACATCTCCACACCCCTCCCCCTAACATCAGTATACGCCCATATACCCTGGTAGGGTATATGGATAATATATTCGATTCTGCTTTATTTGTCAACTCTATGAGCTTTAATCTTTCCATTGAAACGCACCCTAAGATCCAAAGACTATCCATTATTCTTGGATCTTAGGGTAAATATAAGACACCTTTTTTATGGGTGTAGATGCATGAAATTCAATATTCGTTTTGTCGTAAATATAATGGACGCACCGATTTTCGCCGGTGCCTTCATTAAAACAGGCTAAAGATTGCTATATTAATGTTTATCCCATGCTTCCATCCCACCCTCTAAATTGTAAATTTGGGTATACCCCTTTGAAATTAGGAACTGGCCAGTTGCCTCTCCCATGGGCCCTGTATGGCAGATAAAAATAATTTTTTTACTCTTATCTAGTTGGTTATATAATCTTTCGAAATCAGCAAAGGGTATAAGGATAGCGTCTTTAATGTGTCCCTTTTTATATAAAAGAGGTTCTCTTAAATCAACCAGCACAGTATTTGAATCTGATCCAGTATTTAATTGCTTGTTTAATTCATCAACTGTGATGGACTGTACTTTGTTATTAGGGGTTGTTGAACCTCCCGTTGAACGATTATTATTTGTGCATCCAGTCATAATCACAGATAATAGCCCAAGGAATACGACTGTTAAGTATAGTTTCTTCACCGATACGTGCTCCTCCCTCTTATGATTGGTTGAGTGTTAATAATAATTAGTACTCAAAATAAGCCTAGGTTATAAATGGTGTAGGAAAAACTCGCTAACGTTAACCCAGTTGATACCCATAATATAATTCTCTGTTTACGATGTACGAGAGAGCGACGTTTCCAGGTAACCCAATGTGCTACGCCCAAGAGTACAAAGCTTAAGGCAATAAAGAGCCATTGATATTTAGCAAAAAAAGATAAAGTTGATAACATTGAGCCGCCCAGACCGAGCGGTATAACTAATGTTGGAAGAAGTCAGGCAAGACAGCCACAGGTCGCTGTAATTATTGTAAAAATTTGAGTCAGTTTCTCTTTCCAGTTAGCCATTTCTCTCTTCACTCCTTTTTAACAAAGGCTGATATCCCTTAGAATCAGCTCACTAAAATGCACCTAAGACGAGGGCCTATTTTTATGGGTGTAGTGCCGTTCTGGCATGGCATTTATGACACGAATCTGCCCCTTGTTCATCGGGGACTTGCTTGCATTTACTTCCGAGGACTAAAGGTATTTTAAACGTTTTCCCCGTCACACGACTCGTCTGAATCCAGTTGTCTCCATTATGACGTAAGAAGGGCAGTTCTTCCCCTTTCGTCGTCATGAATATTTCATCGCCTTTTTTCAACGCAGGGAATTTCGAATTCGTAATAGGGTCCTGAAACGTCAGATCCTTGGGATTCTCGACTTTCTTCGTTAAGGGAGGTTTTTCCTTCGTTCCATGACAATCGAGGCATTGGATATGAACTGCATCATACTGTGATGTATACAACTTGTCATCTCCCATGACATCCTGCCTTGTATGGCAATCGATGCAATCCAGACTCACTTCACACTTCGCGAATATTTCACCCGGGAGATAATAATCACTCAAGCGGTCCGTCCAAGTCGAATCTCCTGCAGTCCAATTCCTTACAAATTTAACCATATCTGTGCGCACGGAAAACGCCATTTTAATGGGATCATGGGTTCCTTGATTATGGCACTGGTTACACTGCGTGTAGGGAATTTGAGTCGTGAGACTGTGGACCATTCCGCGGCCACTCTTATTTCCCTTCATGGTCGTATCATCACCAATATAAGTATGCGTAGGGTTCGTTAAGACATGACAAGACTCACAACCATTACCTTGGATCTTTCCGTTTAATTTTGATTTTGATTTTGATTCACTCTGATCCACGGCCGGAGACGCTCCTTGTTGAGGAAGCTCCCCTCCACTTTGGTGACATTGGTTTAGACAACTTTTTTGAAAACTGCCTTCATTCGGTCGTCCCTGCAGGGGACTGGGGTAAAAATATGCCACCTGGCCCTTACTCAGTCCAGGAACATCCTTGGTTTTATCTAATCCAAACGTCATTCGTACGACGCTTAACTCCCCGGCTTTCGTTGACATAATCGAGGTTTTGACTGAGTCCACTAAATTTATCGCAGGTTCGTGGTTTCCGCTATGACAAGACACACCATTTGCGCCTGTTCCCCCGCAACTTAAGGAGGCAACACTTAAGGAGCCTGGATGGCCACCTCCAAACATTTGAGCATGAGCTGTTGTTTCGTCGAGCGACAGAGGGTTCCCCCCATGACAAACAGCACACCCAAATGTATTGCTGGGATGGGAATTTGATATTTCTTCAAGCCCAATGTGACAGGTCTTACATCGTTCAACCTTACCATTTGGAAGAACAAGGTTGATGATCTCAGGTTTTTTATCTTTATAACTCACAATTTCTTGTTCAATTTGGTTTTTCTTTGATTCATCGTTGATCGTTCCGAGTTGAACTTTCAATTTAACAACCTGTTCAGCATAATAGTCTTTTTGATATGTGCTCCATTTCGGATGACTACCCTGAATCAGAATAAGGATGACGATCAGTATGAGTAAAAGACTTGCTAGCAAGAATATTTTCTTCTTCATTAAATCCACCAAACTTCTTTGACCATAAACCATATTAGGAGGGCCATAACCGTCACGATGAGGGTCATGAAAATCCTCTGACCCGACTTCTCTCCCAAATAATCGACGAGCCACGGTAATACGGCAAGCCCTACTATGATCATAATAGGGAACACAAGCGCGCCGATCCACGGAGGGAGATATAATAGTAGGATTTGGAAGGGACCAAAAATCCACGGAGCTACAGCATGTGAGACCGCAGGCGCCATATTGCTCGTTCCGACACTTGCCGAAAATTTTAAGGCTAAGATTGAACAAAAAACTACAAAAAAGATTGAGACTATACCCTCTTTTTCTATGAGATGTTTAATCGGTGAACGTGCCATATAGGTCCCCCCTTAGAGCGGGCGCACTCCCCCGTCACGACGGATACGCCAGAAATGATAAAGTTGTAACAGCAAAGCAACCATCGGTAGTGCGACACAATGCCATACGTACACCACGAGGGTACTTCCACTTAAGGCAGAAGGCTCCCCAAATAATATTTGCGCTAACCCAGTCCCCATACCGGGGATTAATCCCAAAATATTGACAGCGACGGTTGCCGCCGCACCACTTTCTTGGGACCCGATGAGTAAGTAACCGGTAAAATCTAAAAACAAAATCAGGATTAATAAAGCCACTCCGACGAGCCAATTCAGCTGCTTAGGCGGTTTATAAGAACGGGTCCAAACGACACGGAGCATATGAAGGTTCAAGGTGACGACCATAAGCTGACCTGCCCAATAGTGCAAGTTTCGAATAACTCCACCATAGGGAATAACAGAGGCAATTGTTAAGATACTATCGTACCCATTACTATCTCCAGGTTGGTAATGAAACATCAAAAGGAGACCGGTTATCCCAAGTACCACAAAGGCCAAAAAAGACAATCCTCCAAGGCAAAAAGTATAGAGTACAGACAAGGCTCTACTTGGGACCACTCCAGGCCTTATGTGATTAACAAAGTTTTTTTGCTCTTTCATACACGTGTATCCATTCCAACTTGTTTTGCAGTATTAATCATCAATGAGCCATCCGGTTTACGTTCCACAGCAACCCGGGGCATAGCTTTAGGGGCAGGACCTGATACAGGCCTGCCCTCTATGTCATATATGCTACCGTGACACGGGCAAAGCCATTGTTTCTTCTCAGGGTGATAATGAACCTCGCAGCCCAAATGAGTACAAGTGGCTATCAGGGCCATCACTCCCAAAGAATCGCGTTTGACCCATACCCGAGCATTGGCTGTGTTTTGCCAGTCGCTATTAACGTCAAGTGGTTTGTTATATGCCACTAGAGGAGATTGAAGTCGGTCCTCTTTACTTGTGAGGTACTTAACGAGAGGCTCAATTGTTAAGGCACTAGCGGCGATCACCCCGACCCAAGCTAGGCGTAACACCCCACGTCTTGTCCAATCTTGTTGTTTAGGCACCGGATCCCTGCCCCCTCTAATTAAAACCAGCCACTCGTCTGACCTGCATAAGTGATGATATAACGCACGAAAAATCCTCCAAATAAGACTAAGAAACTACTACTTATGGTCACAGGCAGAGCCCATTTGACAGGGATCTTATCCTTAAGTTCCACCAATTCCAACGATAAAGGAAGAAGCAAACCAAGTCCCACAATCATAAGCCAAAACATCCAAGCATATTCTCCGTACAACAAACTACCAAACGCCATTGATACACTGACAGAGCTTAGTGTTCCCATAACCATCATGATTAGTATAATCAAACACTCAACAATAATCAAGGCGGCATCTACTTTGGTCAAGACGTGCAATTCTTTATGTCTGGCACGCTGCCAAGGACTCAGTGTCGATAACAGAATCACGGAAGCGACCCCCGTCGATAAAGCAGAGACTAAAAACAGCACGGGCAGTAAGGGCGCATTCCACAATGGGCGAACAGCTGCATTCAGCAGTAGTCCAGTATAGGATGCAACGCCCACCGACAAGAAGGGCATAAAAACTGCCAATCCTTTTTTAAGCTTTTCCGGACTTTTCAAGTGCCCAATGATTTGATATTCTTCTGGAAGCCAAAGATAGAGGTAGATGACGCTTAAACCGCTAAAAAGGAGAATTGCCCAACTCCCGTAGGACATTGGGGACCTTACTTGTAAGGTCATGAATAAGCGATAAAAGTTAAAGGGGCTACCCAAATCTAGTAAAAGCACGCCTAGCCCCAAGGAAATGGGGAAAGGCGAGATATAGGCACCCCAGCGTCCAACTCGTTCAAAGTCTTTGCCCCCGTAGAGGAAAGCGAGATTAGACGTTATCATCGCTCCCGCACTAAGTCCCGCAGTAAAGAGGTAAATAACTATAAATAGAGCCCAGGTAAATTCCACGCAACATACCTCCTAAACCGTTTATTTCCCCTTAGGTATTTCTGGAACAGCTTCATCAATATAATAGATGTTCGGGCCAGTACCCAATTGTTTTAGCAACTGACGGGTCGGATACTTAGCGATTAACTTTGAAACGATACTGTTTGGATCGTTCAGATCGCCTGCTTGACGTGCCTTCCCTAAGCAAGTTTGAACACACGATGGTTCTAGCCCTTGCTCAAGACGATGCAAGCATAATGTACACTTATCGGCCTTTCCCGTGTCAGGATTAGCAAAGCGTGCGTTATACGGGCAAGCAACTATGCAATATTTACATCCAATACATTTGCTATTTTCTATGATGACAATCCCATCGGCCCGTTTTTGTGAAGCCCCTGTAGGACAAGCGGCTACACAGGGTGGATGTTCACAATGCATACAATTACCCGGTTGAAAAACTTCCCTTACCTTAGGGAACTGACCCTGCACTCCACTGCTCTTGACCCAATTACGAGTACGCTCAAGCGGCACGTCATTTTCTGCCCGACAAGCCACCATACAGGCATCGCAATCGATACAGCGTGAAGTAATAATGACAAATCCCATACGAATAGCCATATCTTCCCCTCCTACGCCTTACTCACTGTTACAAAGGTCTCGCTTAAGGACGAGCCTCCTGAAATGGGATCCGTTATAGTCTTGTGCAGAGCAGAATCACTTGCTCCACGACCATAGGCCGATTTAAGTCCTTTGCTTACGTGCCCAAATCCTCCAACCATAAAGATACAATCCGGTCGTATACCCTCTGTTACATAAGCTTTAATCGTAATTTTCCCAACTTCGCTCTCCACAACCACTTCATCATCCGTCTTCACCCCAAGCTTTGTAGCAACCGATGTATGCAGCCACGCACGATTGACAGGGAAAACTTCTAGAAGCCAACGATTGTTCTGGGTGAACATTTGGGTATGCTGCGCCGTTTTACCCGTTAAGAGATAATAGTGATCTTTCTCTGGGCGTGGTGGTTCATTCCAAGTGGGTACAGCCTTCTTGTTCATTTGAGCCATGATGCTCGAAGATATTTCTATTTTTCCACTACTCGTTTGGAACTCAAAATCTTTGGAATGGTCCTCTTTGAGATTTTCTACTTCATAATGCCCATCACGTTTTAGATCCTCTAGGCTCACTGGGAATGGCTTGAGTTGCTGGGACAGGAGGTCCACTTCATCCTTATAGGGTAGAAATTCTCCAAGGCCCAATTTGTCGGCCAATTCCTTATAAATCATCAAGCTACTTTTCGTATCATAAAGAGGCTCGATGACCGGCTGACGAATGAAAATTTTATTTTTTATAGGAATCAAACCATCATATCGTTCGAGATAGTAGGATTCTGGCAAGATTACATCGGCATAATACGCGGTATCACTAGCCTGAATATCAATCACCGCAACAAAATCCAACTTCATTAAAGCATTGATGGTTTTTTGTCGTTCAGGAATTGAGAGGACGGGATTTTGCCTGGAAATTAGCCATCCTTTCGCTTCATAAGGTTTGCCAGATAAAATATTATCCCGCATAGTCTGGATAACACCGTAGGCTAAAGGCACCATAGGATATTTCCAGGGCACTCCATCTAGTCTAATCCCCTGAGCTGGTGGAAAGGGCGGGTGAGACAGAACCCCAAGCTTCGCTGTGCTCAATTCCTGATCAGGAATTAGCCCACCGGGTTGTGCCCAATTACCAATCAGGGCATTAAGCACCGCAATGGCCCGTTCGGTTTGGTACGAGTTCTGAAAATTTGACGTCCGCCAGTTAGGGTGTGCTATGGCAGCCGGAGCAGCGGCGGCAAAGTCCCGGGCAATTCGCTGAATCGTCGTGGCAGTGATCTCGCACTGTTTCTCCGCCCATTCAGGCGTATAGTCTTTGACTTCAGTGACTAGGTCTTCGAACCCTTGAGTGTATTTGGTGACAAAAGCTTCATCATACAACTTTTCCGCAATAATGACATGGATCATAGCCAAGAAGAAAGCGGAATCAGTTCCTGGACGAACAGGTAGCCATTCAGCCTTAGAAGCCGTCTTGCTGAAACGTGGATCTAGGACGACGACCTTGACACCCTTCGCCACCATATCGATCATTTCCTGAGTTTCATTATTGGAAATTCCCTCCGCCAGATTACGCCCTGTAAAAATCATATACTTACAATGACTATAATCCGTTCCTGGTTGAGGCATACCGTACGTATAGAGAAAGCCTGTTGTCATTGCATTGAAGCATAAACTCCGTTGTGTACCGTAATTTGGGGTGCCATACGCTTTAAGGAGATTTTCAAAAAATGGTTGGGATAAATTATCCGTCGAATTAAACATCATGGCCTTAGCGCCATATTTATCTTTAATCTTTTTCATTTGTTCAGCAGTATAACTCAAAGCCTCATCCCAAGAAGCCTTACGCCACAAGCCGCTCCCCCGTGCCCCTGCACGTATGAGTGGAAACTTAATTCGATCCGGGCTATACATCGATTCAATGCCAGCATTGCCACGCGGGCATAGTTTCCCTAAATTGTTGGGATGATTTGGATTACCTTCCAACTTCTTTATCACACCATTTTCGACCTTGGCAATCACGCCGCATCGCCAGACACATTGCTCGCAAATCGTTGTAACATACTTTGCATCTTTAGCGGGTGTCTGCGCGGAATTACTTTTTCCTAAGCTGGATGCTGGCGTCAGTAGTCCTAATCCAGTGGTAGCCCCTACGCCAACGGCTGCCGTTGCGACAGCCCCTTTAATAAACTTTCGGCGACTAAACAGTTGGTCCCAAGTATAAACTTTGGACACAATAACCCTCCTTTCCTCAGACCATTTAATGCTCTAGGATTATATTGAACGTTGTTTTTCCGATTTCTTGGAACTTTCCGCAATTTTTGAACCCACGTAGAAAATACCTGTACATAGGACAAAGAGTCCGATAAATAGCCAATGATTGACATGGAAAAGCTCTTCAAGGGTTTTTTGTCCATAATCACCAATTGTAGATATTTTCAAAAAAACTGATTTATAGGTAGCCCCAAATAGTATTCCACCGGTAAGAAAACCAAAGAGTCCAGGAATCAAGTAGTCTATATTTCCCTGACCACAACCTGTGATCAACGTACCCGGTCACGTGCCTGCTAATGCCATACCTACCCCAAACAGGAGCCCACCTGCTAAATTACCCACAATATAAGTGGACGAAACTTGATCCAACTGCATAAAGCCAAGATCTTTCAGCGTATAGAGGCCGACTAGCCCCACTGAGATCCCCGTCATCAACAATTTCATGACAGTATTATCTTTAAAACGGAATTGATTCACGATTTTATGATAGTGTCCTAGACCAGCCTTTTGGAGAGAAAATGCGAAGAAGAAACCAATAACTAGTGGGACAACGTAAGTCATCATTTTAATATTTCCTCCCATACAAGAGCTTTGTCGTAATAATTCCAGACACGAATAACCCGGCAATGAAAAGTAGTCCCGCAGGAGAAAGTTGCATCGTGCCTGAAATTGCTAAGCCACTGGTGCACCCACCAGCAATACCCGCGGAATACTCGATGATAATCCCACCGATAAAAATTAAGGTCCACCGTTTTAGCTTACTTGGTCCAAATATCTGTGTCCATTGTTGATCCGGCATCATTCTAAACTTAAAATCTTTTGACCAGATACTGGACGTAAAAGCACCTAGGAGCATTCCGACAAACAACAGAATCTGGAAACTCAAAACTGGCGGCATCTGGAATTTAAAGTACATCGAATTAGCCAAGCTTGAATGAAATAGTTTCAAGAGTATACTGTCGATGCTTTCTATCCCACCCGATGAGCCAATTGTCTTGTCCAACAGTACATAGGAAGCGGTGGCCGTCAGTCCCAATAGAACTCCTGCTGACCATGGGGACCATATTTTTTCCTTCATTTTCTCATTAAAGGCCAAGGTTTGCTCCCTCCTTTACGTTCTTCATGACATCACTCAAGGATGACAAGGACTTTAGTTCATTTACATCTAAAGTTAGAAGCTGTGTAAGAACATTTTCTGGCAAGTGAGACACTGCCTGCAGTAATTGATTACCTTGTTCGCGTTTGAGGATTTCTTGTAGGGACAAGACAGTCTTCATATCCCCTTTTAGTAGCTGAGTGAACACTTCCTGAACTTCCGGTGGTAGTGTATTAAAGGGAACATTCTTTTGCCTTCCTTTCAAGAAGGACCAAGGCCATAACCCTTTCTTCCATTTCCAAATTAGAACTCCCAAAAGTAAAAGTACCAATGCATTAATAATTCCAATAACCCAAGCTAACAAAGGTGTCATATTTTTAAGGTTAAAATCGATTGTATCAAAATTAGGATTAGCACTTGGTGGAACTTGTGTTGCTGCTGCTGAGGGGGTAGGCGCTCCAGTTACTCCAGCAGAATCTGTCGTTGGCGTTGCAGGTGTACCACCTGTTGGACTTGGTCCCCCTGCAGTTCCACCATATTTGGCAGCCCTAACAGTACTGTCTGATGGGTGACAAGATGCACAAGTTTGATCAGGCTTAGCTAAGGGCTTGACTAATCCGACATGTGCTTTTACCTTATCTGTTTCCGTGGCCACGCCTAAATGACAGGCTTGACAAAAATCTCCGAAGGAATGCTGTATATGCCAATCGCCCTTTTTGGAAACAGGATCTTCTCCCTTAACCTCATGACAAGTTTTACAGGAAGATGTTGATGCGCCACACGCAGCTTCAGTAACTTTTGGTGATGTAAGCCAAAAAGACCCAATAAGGACAATACCGAATAGGCCAAAGCTTACGCCTAATAAAGACCATTTACTATTTTTCACGTTTTCTCCTCACCTCACAACTTAATATTATGTAGAACGAATGGAACGTTTACTTACTTGGACTGTTTTAGTACCACCTCCTGAAGCATTCCTGGACCATTTCCTTAAAGGAATAGAACTCCGTTATGCTAAGGTATTCACAAGCTTACCTGTGGATATTATTGGATGAATATTATTGAATGGATTTTCATGGACAAATTGTATGAAAAGCCAAAGTTTGTCCCCTATCCCCTGGGGGGGTATATAATCCTTCTCTAGAATACAACGAAACAAACAATTGGTCAATACGTTTTTCTATATATTTTGAAAGAATTCCGACTATTTTCTACCACTATAGTAAATTTAGGTTCTTCGTAAGCTATTGACATTGATCACTAAATCGTTGACAAATTATAGCTATTCGGATATATTAATTAAGAGGCCACTCCCTATACCCTGCTGGGGTATTATGGATAACCATTTCTGTGTACAACACAAGTTCCAGTAACTTAACCTAAAAGCCCAAGTTAAGTAAATATAAATCAATAAAAAGGAGCGAACTATTATGGAAAATTTATCAAAATTCAGTGATGCAGATTTAGCTCGACGCTTACAAAAATGTGCCGAGGAGCTCGAAGAGTTAGAAGAAGAAAAAGGATATGTTTTAAGACAGACCGGACTTCATGTCTCTGGAGGCACTGTTTTAAAATATGAATCTCAAACAGTTTCCTTAACCAAATCGATTGCACAGTTTAAAACGGAAATAGAGCGACGCAAACAAAAACAAAAACAATAACAATTCAATTTCCATACTAAAAGGCCCTTGTTTAATAATTTTAAACAAGGGCCTTTTAATATGAACCATAACGATTCGTTCCTTGAGATAGATCACTGGTCTTGTAAAAGGAATAGAGCCAGGATGTCTTTCACACACCCTGACCCCTTCAATCATAGTCTATTTCGCTGCATTTTTTTTGGTTTTGGTTGGGGTCTTGCTTGGAGCAGTTTCATCCACCGCGAAAACTGCAGCGGGGATTCGCCCAGTTTTGATATATTCGATCATCATAGGCGTAATATATGGGATGATCAGTGGCAGTAAGTTAGGCATTAAGGAATCCATTGTTTTTGGCAGAAGATCAGGCATCAGTTCCTCCATATCTTTTGGAAGAGGACCTACGCGACGTGAAACCTCAGCGAGCATATCAGGCATAACCTTCGGCATGATCCCTGGAACTAACATTGGCATCATGATAGGCATCATTTTACTCATCAAGGCCATGCCTCCTGGGATATATTTCATGGTATTCATCATTGGAACCATACCAGCCGGCATATTGGCAAACATTTGTGGAAACAACGCTGCCATAACCTTAGCCATGTTTTCAGGATACATAAGAACAATAAATTTCTCGAAGTAACCCCACATTTCCATCGAGTATTCAGTTTTATCTTCGGTTTCAAAACCTAAACCTTTTGCAATAAACCGTGCCAGGTCAGTGATCGGAATATCCATATTATTGGCCTTAGCGGCTGATCTCAGTTGAACCTGACAGCAAGGGCAAAGCGCCAATAATGCATCAGCTTTTACATCGATGGCTTCCTGAATCCGAATACCGCCAAGCTTAGCAGCAACCGGCATTTCACCGATGAGTGTTAAAACAGAGCCACAACAAAGGCCGGTTTCGCGATTATGCTCCATTTCCACCAATTCGACACCAGGGATCGCGGCAATTAGTTCACGGGGCGGTTCGTAGATACCTTGAGCACGACCGGCATGACAGGAGTCATGGAAAGCAATCTTAGCCTTTATCTCATGCTCAAACTTCAGCGTGCCACTGGCTAAAGCTTCTGCCGCTACCTCTGAATAGTGCTTGATTTCAAAAGGAAAGTCGATTCCTTTTTTGCGGGCTAAAGCAGGATAAAGCTCTTTCCAGGCTAGACCACAGGCTGGGCAGGAAGTAACAATCGTTTTCGCGCCACGCTTTTTCGCTTCTGCGACATTGTGCTCGAAAATTTCTTCAAAGAGATCCCACTTACCGGCAATCTTCATGGGAATACCGCAGCAAGCCTCATCAGTGCCCATATAGGTGAAATCGATGCCCGCCTTATCTAAAATGCGGACGGTTGATATCGCGACATCACTGTTCACCATCGATGCTGTACACCCAGCAAAGTATAGTACATCAGCTTTTTCTTTAATTTTTGGCTTAATTTCTGCGGGAATCCAGTCTGCTCTATGCTCCCGTTTACCGGCCCAGATATTGTTTTCTCCTCGGAGAGAAGCCGCCATCATTTCAAAGGGCGGGAAGGTCATACGCTTTTCTTCAGTAATTAATTTACCGCGCATAGCCATCCAGTTATGCTCGACAGGAATGTTGAGCTGGCAACGGGTATTACATACCTCACAAGTGGTGCACAGAAGAAACCGATCAACCATCTCATGGTCAAATTTTTCACGTCCTGCAATGACCTCCCTCAGGTAGGCGTATTTACCACGGGGAGAATGGGACTCCCAACCACGGCCCGAGAACTGCTCACAGGTGGATACACAGTAACCGCAACGGGCACAGGCTGTAGCAAAGAACGCTACATTTCCTGGAACTCCGTTTTTCTCTTGGGTTCTTTCAGAGAGGTCACCTGTGGGAGCGGTAGCGGCATTGGCAATGGGGCGAATCAAAGGCTCAAAAGTAGAAGCTAAGCCCATAATCAAATTGATAAAACCGGAACCAATGACCTTGTTGGGATTAAATAAGTTTTCAGGATCCACTTTGGCTTTGTAACTGGTCAGTTTTTGATAGCGGTCTGCACCAAAAACGTTTTTGGCTTCACTTTTGAAATACAAACCTGTGGAGTAGGCAGTGCCGTCATATTTCTTGGCAATGTTAATGACCGACAGGGCCAGAAGATAGGCTGGGTTAAAGGCCAATGAACGTTCATCATGGGGAATGAAACCTAGGATCGTTACTTTATCCCCTTTACCGACCATACCTTCCGCAATAAAGGGCTGCTTAACTTTTTTGGCAATATCGTTTAAAACATCTGTCAATTTTTCTGTAGGCACAATCACTTCCGTGGTAATAATGGAAGGCCCGATTCGCTTTAAACGCATAGGGGCAAAACGCAGGTCCCATTCATGTTCAGCTGCTTCTGCCGATAATTTTTCGCCGTTATTGGTCTTCATGATCCCAGCCAAAGCGGTATCAATCTTAGAACGACGAGTTTCAGGATAAGCGATCATCATCACATAGGCTTCTGGAAGCACAGGCACAATATGCGGATTAGCTTCCTCATAAGGATGGCCGTGTTTGTGAGGTAGCTTTTTCTTTAACCTTAAAGATTCAGGGTTGAGAAAAGTGATCGACCATATGGGTAATTTTTTTTGTGAAATAGCCTTCAAAGCATCACCTAATGATTTAGTATCTTTGAACGCGTAGGCCAGATGCACCTCGGGTATTAATTCACGAACGCTAAGCGTTATTTCGGTAATGATGCCTGTAATACCCTCGGCATCCGCAATATAATCAGCCAATTCTTGACCGCTAAAATTCTGTAATTCTCCAGAAGGCATAACCACTCGAGCTGCCAGAACATTTTTCTTAAATTCGCCGTACTCGTAAGAACCAAATCCTGAACCGCCTTGAGCTAACCAACCTCCAACGGTCGAGGCAGGTAGCGAGCTTGGATATAGACGTAAATCCAAACCTTGCGTATTAATTTGTTTTTGCAGTTGCTCCCAAATAATACCCGGCTGTACGCGAACTGTTTTTTTAGCGGTATCTACTGCAATAACCTTGGTCATGCCACTCAAATCTACCACAACAGCCCCTTTAGACGGTAAAACACCACCGTAACCGGAAGTGGAAGCACCTCTGGGTACTAGCTGAAGTTTTACCGTCTAAAGG
>Ga0209125_1001825_pt1 | contig 18292 bp, 24 predicted proteins | sample BarGraIncub1131A_FD_184503 | JGI IMG/M metagenome (GOLD analysis project Ga0209125, IMG submission 184503) | Arctic peat soil microbial communities from Barrow, Alaska - Barrow Graham LP Incubations 11-31A (SPAdes) (version 2) | ecosystem: Environmental > Terrestrial > Soil > Wetlands > Peat...
ACTTCCAGGATTCCATTGGATTATTCCTGGAATACAGAAACTGTATCAAATTAATATTACTGAGCAGATGATCAATGCAGAGCCACAAGTGATTATAACAAACGATAATCTAAATGCTACAGTTGACGCTCAGATATATTTGAAAGTCATGGATGATGAAGAAAGCGTGAAAAACTCACAGTATAACGCAGCAAATTATAGTTACCAGATCGTGAACCTAGCCAGAACAACCTTGAGAAATATCATCGGCACTATGACTTTGCGGTCTGCTAATAGCGAAAGAGGGAGAATTAATGCGGATCTTCACCATACTCTTGAAGGTGAGACTAAAAAGTGGGGTATTGAAATCGTAAGAGCGGAACTTAAAGAAATTGATCCTCCTAAGGATGTTCAGGAGACCATGAACAAAGTAGTTAAAGCTGAAAACGAAAAGATTGCAGCAGTGGATTTCGCAACTGCTGCGGAAACAAATGCGGATGGTGTCAAAAGAGGGGAAATTAAAAGAGCCGAGGGCATCAAGCAAGCTAAAATTCTTGAGGCGGAGGGTGAAGCTCAGGCTATCAAACTTGTAAACGAAGCTGCTGAGACGTATTTCGTGGGGAATGCTCAGATACTTAGAAAACTTCAAGCCATTGAAACTTCGCTACAAAATAACTCAAAGATAGTCATTCCTACAGGTACTGAACTGATTAATGTCCTTGGAGAAATGGCAGGGGTTCTACCAATTCAGAAGCGAGCAGTAAAACCTCCATCTGCTAGTAAAGAATAATTTAATTAAACAATACCTCTATAATATAAATTATTATAGAGGCTTTTTATATGTGTACTGATTATTAGCAAGGAGTCGACTTACAGTCAACCTCCTATGGGGTCGTGTCAGGCACCTAATAGGACACCAAAAGCAAGAGGAGTAGATGCAAAGTCAAATGATTTTATAGACTGTGCCCCCAGAGAAGTTACGATAGATTTTCCTAAATTATAGACTTTAGCCAAGATCTTGACCTATGCATTATCAGATAGAGGTCCTGGCTAAAGTTTTTACTTTTATTTTTAAGCAGTTTACTTGTAAATTTAATAAATTTACAAGTAAAGATACTAGATATTTAAAGGATAATTATGGATGTATGTTGAACTATTTAGTTAGGATATTAGAGATGTGATTGTAGTTGGTCCTTGTATAGATTATTGAAAGAAAGTGGAGTCTAGACTTTGACATTTCATGATTTTTTATATCAGGAAAATAAAAAAATTAGGTATGGATAAACTAAGTAAGATTTGTGATACTATTGGAGATTAAGTAAAAAACATTTTAATTAAGTAAGACTTAGTTTAATATATAAGTTAGGTAATAACAAGTCTAGGTTAGGTATTAAGAGAATTAGGTTAGGGAAGATATATAATGGAGAGTACAAGTGGACAGTAGAGAAAAAATTCAAAAATATTATAAGTAAAAGCAAATTATTTGGAAATAATGTAATTGATTTTGAGTACATACTGATAGATATAAATACGAAAAAGAAGAACTGATGCAGCTAGGGAATATAGCATCAGCAATATTTTTATTAGATCAGAAGGTTGATATTGAAGAATTTATAAGTAGAGTAAAAGATATTTCTATAGGGTTTAGTAACTTAAAACAAGAACAAAAAATGATATTAAGACATTGGTTAAGTACCACTTTATCGGATGAGTTAAAAAGTCAGTTAGGAAATGGTATAGAGGATATTTTGATTGCAAATAAAGAGGAGGAGATGGTTATGACTTCTAATATTTCAAAGACAATAAAAGAGACTTTTGAAAAAACTAGAAAAGAAAAAGCAATAGAAATTGCTAGGAATTTACTTGATGTTTTAGATGATGAAACTATTTCTATAAAAACAGGTTTATCAATAGAAGAAGTTAAGGAGCTTAGATAGTTGTAGCAAGCTCGAGGCAAGCCTCTCACAAGGACTCCTGGCAGGCAGTGTGAGAACTAATTTGCTTGCGGGATGGAAATATAGAAAATAAAGTTTCATAAATTATAGATATTCTAACAGATTTAGATATTCTACAATGCTTTTGACTCATTATAACAAATAAATCACTAATTCTAATTAAAAAATGAAGGACCTTCATAAGAACTTACATGTGTTTTTAGTTTTCGAGTAGCATGCCATTGATATTTCCCTTATCAGGCTCCTTGGAAAAGGAACGAAACTCTTATCTCTTATTGGAAATTAGTACCTACCATTGATCATATAGTACTATTAATAAGCATATTAAGATACCAACAACTGTACCAAGTAAGGTACAGTTGTTTTGTTACACTAAAAATAAGAAATATTTACATTTTAAACATAAGGAGCTGATAAATATGGACTTCATAGAAGAATATAACAACATTATATCCCTTAACGCTAATGTTGAGGATAAGTTTAGTTATTATCTAATCAAGGCAAACTTAGAATATAGATTGGATGAGCTTCTATTATGCAGAGAATCATTTTTAGAAACCCTTAAATATATGAAGTTTAATGATAAATTCATCCTGAGCTTATTACAATTAGCGTGTATCTGCTCAGAGCTTGATGCTCTAATTACAGCCTTAAAGAAGAACGAACAAAGCTTTCTAGAGTATGAATTTTCAAATCCTTTTGTACTTAGTTTTGAAAAAGCCTACAAGGTGGTGCGTATAACAATGATATGGATGGTAAGGAATTACTTGACTCCGCTGATAATAGTATTGAAAGAAGCATAGCCTGTTATTTAATAGCTAGAGTAATAAAGAGTAAGGATATAAAAACAAAGTCAGAGTATTGTAAATTAGCACATCAATTATGGAAGGATAACTTATCTGCTGCAATTGAACTTTGGGAAAGTGGCCTTAAAATTACTGCTGAAACCCTAAGCAAATTAGTAGGTCTTAATAAGATAAACCCTATTCTTTTTCAGCCTAGAGAAAATTTGGAGCAAAAGAATTTTAAGCTTATACCTTTAGGGGGAGGTAATGACAAGGGAAACAAAAGAACTGTTGAGGCTAAATTTAAAGTCTCAGAGGTTAGAGCAAAAGCAATTATATGAATTAGACTCATTTCTAGAAAAAGTTATTATTGTTAACTTTAATGAAGAATTGCACATAAAAAATAAAGAGGTATCTATTGAACTATATAAAGCAGGCAATATACTTGGAGCCGCCTCCATAATGTTTAGAAGTGAAAACTGTAATGCATTTTTCACAGGAGATTTTTCCTTGAGAAACCAAAATACCATTGAAGGTATCCAATTGCCTCTAGATGATAGAATCGATGTACTGATCACTGAAACAACCTATGGGAATAAAGAATTAGACAAGTCCTATTCTCATGAATATGGAAACCTTCAGAAATATGTTAGAGATAAAATAAACCAAGGGAGAAAAGTGTTGATACCTTGCTTTGCCTTAGGAAGAGCTCAAGAGTTACTTTCTATTTTAAAACAAGAAGCAGCTGATAATAACTTTAGGATATATGTAGATGGAAGTGCCGTAGAGGCAACTAAAATATATGAAAAGTATACAAAAGATAAAATAAAGGCCCCCTTTGTCTACTATGTAAATGATGATTTTTATGATTCTAAAGAAGCTTTTATTAAACAGGAAATTATGAATAATAGGTGCTGCATCCTAAGTAGCTCCGGCATGTTATTAGAAGGTAGTGCCTCCAGTGTGTATGCCAAACAACTATTGCCAGATCCAAATGGAGTTTGTATATTAACAGGGTATCAAGCAGCAGATACTATAGGGGCTAAATTAAAAGAACAAATGGAATTAGATTGTGAGAGATATATAACTATAGATGAAACTTGCTATAAAATTCGATCAGAACTTAATAGTTTCAATTTATCAGCCCATTCCAGCATAAGCGAAATTATAGCAGTTGAGCTATTTTTAAAAGCTAAAAATGTTATTTTGATACATGGAGATTATAAAGATAAGCCAAGGCTCATAGAAACTAGGTTAAAGGAATTTAATAACCTAAATGTTATTCAAAGTATAAATAATGAGATTATAAATTTGTAGGAATAAGACTAATATATTCATATATATAGCAATGATTTTTAGATCTTAGGGATGATTGATTTACAAACATATACTTAGCTTCTACGTCTTTATAGAATGTTTATTCGAATAAAAGCACCTCCTTTGGAGATAATAACTAAGGAGGTGTTTTTATGTTTGCTTATGATTTATATACCCCAGTAAGGCTTATAATAAATGAGAAAAAGGATAAATATAGAAGTAGAATTCAGCTCGATAAAATAATGAAAAGTCTGTTTTATATTCATAATAAGAAACCTGTTATTGACCTACTAAATAGCCTTTACGGTGACAATATCGGATATAGTGCAAAATTAACTTATCTTAACAAAGAAATGATAAATGAATCCATACATAAAACTGCAGTTTTAATTAGTCATGAATGCGATATGTTAATTAAAGTTGATTTCAGAGGCAAAAGTTATGAGTACATACTAGAATTCCAAACCCAGAATGATAAAAGTATAGGAATAAGACTATTCAGATATAGCTTCGAACTTAAGGTACAATCAATAAATGATCTAAATGTTAATCCCATTATAATAGATTTACCTAACCCCTATGTAATAATGCTGGAAGAAAATAAGAATGTACCAGATCTGCAGGAAATAATAATAAGAATTCCTAATGGTGAACAATTAAAGTATTCCAGTAGAGTCCTTAAATATTGGCAATACGACCTAGACTTATTGTATAAAAATAACATGTATTTGCTATTCCCACTTAAAGTATTTCAAGTAAGAAAAAAGATTAATAAAATAAAAGAATCAGGTAAGAAAACCCCTAAGTATGACCTGTTGATTAATGGTATTAAAGATGATATATTTAAAGTAACAAAAGAAATATTAGAGCATATTAATATTATTTACAAAGAAAGGACAATAGAAGTTTCTGAATATAACGAGTTTGGTGTTGTGATTACCAATTTAATCCTATATTTATGCCAAGAAGTTGATAAATTGAGTCATGTTGATGAGGAGGTTCGGGATATGATTAAAACATTATATGACCCTAAAGTAGAATTAAGGGGTACACTTAATGCTAAGAGAGAAGATATATTTAATTTACTTGAAGATTTAGGCAGCATTCCGGATGATGCAAAGAAATTAGTCGAAAAGGAAGAAGATTTACTTGTATTAAAGAAGTGGTTAAAGATTGCTGCTAAGGTTAATAGCTTTGACGAATTTGTAAATAGGGCGACTTTGAATTAATAGTAGGATTTGTAGCCAATTTGAGAACTAAATCATTTAAAAATATAAGATTAACTATTTTTTTCAAACAGAAAAGTTCTAAAATATATTTTTTTTCTGTGAACCTTCTAATATATATAGTTACTGCAAAGTGGGTATGGAATTTTAAAAGACATGAGTTTGTTGATGAGATTGCTCTATATCTTGCAATTCCTATAGTATTCATCTTGGCAAATTTGTTTTTTCTTGAGTATCAAATGAAAAATAATGAAATAAAGAAGTCACTGGAGGAATATAAAAAATACTCTCCTGTAATATCGAAGCTACTCGAGGATGTAAGAATGCGACAGCACGATTTTAAGAATCATTTGAATACAGTTTACAGCCTTCTTCTAGTATCTGACGAAAAGAACTTAAAGGAAACTATAACAGAGTATATAGATTCCCTTGATATTTCCCTAGAAAATATGGAGAAGGTACTTCAAATAGACAATACAGTGGTAACGGCCATTATCTACAATAAAATTAATGAGGCGGCAAAAAATAATATTGAGTTTAAGTATATTATTCAAGGGGGCTCTAAGTTTCCTTTTAAGGATTATGAACTTTCAGAGGTTTTAAATAATCTTGTTGATAATGCTTTTGATGCTGTTATAAATTCAAAAGGTGACTTGAAAAAAGTATTCTTAAATATAGGGAACCTTGAAGATAATTGTATTATAGAAATTGGAAATACCGGTGAAAGATTAGAATATAATGAAATCGGAAAGATATTTAATGCAGGATATACTACTAAAGAAGGTGAAAATAGGGGATACGGGCTATATAATGTAAAAAAAATAGTTGAATCCTATGGAGCTAGAATACAACTATCCTTTGAAAACAACTGTACAATTTTCAGCATTAAATTGTCGTAGATTTTCGACTATTCTTCCTTTAGGCACTCTGGAATTTCAGGCTCTCCAAGAAATAGGAAGGAGCCATACCAACGAAATACAAATGAAGCTACAACAATGCAAAGTGCGCATAAAGTTGATTTTCCTTTGATACTGTTAACTAATTTTCTCATAATGTCCTCCTTTTTTCATAGATTCCTTTAATAGGTTATAACGTCGGCTTTTTAACCAGTACAAGCTGTATATTTTGTATTAATATAGTGCTGAAGCCGCAGTTTATATAGGGAGTGCTTTTTAAAAGCAATAAAATAATGGTCCATAACACTACAGACATAGCTGCCGTAAACTTATATTGTAGCTTCTTTTTATTATCTTTTATAGGTCTCCGAACACTGCATATTGGAACACAGGTTAGAACTATCACAAAACTAGCTATGCCCACAAGCAGATAGTATACAGATGGAAGTCTAGGCATTAAGGGAGCGAGAACACTGGTGAAGATAAAGAGTAGAGTTGTTAAAAGCAAACATTTAAATGTTCCTTTTACGTGTACTCCTCCAGCAAATACCCTCGTTGATAATAATATTAGAATGGAAAAATAGAAATATTTCTGATCATGTATTATATATCATTACTAATGCACCTCTTAAAGAGATTGTACTTTTCCATAGATAATATAATTTAAATTACGAGTTTAGTACAATTTGGGTTAGATTTATTTGTAAATTAATGTGGTGCATTTGCATGGTAGATTCTAACGCATGCCCTGTTTATTCCCTATTTTGAAGATGATAAAATTCAATATTCTACCTGGGCTGGTGGTGAGAAGAGGGATGACGGTGTAATAAATATGCCCTATCCAGAATATGAGAAGGGAATATTAATAGAGTAATTGAAAAGGTCGATTTGGATACCTTAAAAACAAACCTTACTTATTATCTGAGAAAAGAACATTTTTGTGATGGAGCATGGGGAAAACTTATAAAAGCCTCTTTATCTTTTGTCATTCAATAGCCTTTTTTAGACAGATGTTTGCCCAATTACAATCACCACAGACAGTGCTCAGTTTTCCTGTCATTATTATTTTTTCCTTCACCAAAGTCTTGTACGCTTCCCATTGCAGGACAGTATTACTGTGCATATCACACAGTCTTAACACCATTTTATCGTATCTATCGACTTTTTCGTTGCAATCACATATTCCATTGCTATTGTTTGGACAAGCTACACAAACAATGTCCTCATCAAAAACAACAAGCACCATAGGATTTTGAGTGAGTGTGGCTATAACATTTTTCATATTTTCAACGAAATTGTCATCATATCCTTTTCCTTCAAAAAATAAGATACAAAGACCGTGGTGGGCACGTAGTTTAAAGCTGGAAGTTGATAACAAAGTGTTAAGTTCGAGTTGTGACATTATTAAATCACCCTCTTATTTTGTTAAACAAATATTTCGAAAATATATTTGCCTTTAACATCTATTCTTTCTTCTTTAAATTCCTTATTCTTATTAAAGTCAAATATAATTAAATATCCTTTATCTAAAGAATGTATATCTAAATAATCATAAAGCTGCTTGATTCCATCTTCATGATATTTAGGGCCTCTCCATATTTTCATTTCAATTATATATTTAAAATTATTGTAAGCTATTACTAAATCTAACCTTTTTTCTTCGGATACTTGAACTTCTTTAAAATCAAAGCCAGTACCATTAATTATTGGTTTTAGAAATGCCAGAAACAACAATCTACCATGCTGCTCTATAAATTTCTCATCTTTAGATGAATATTGCTCTTTCATAAATTGCTTAAAGCGGTTAAGAATTTTTTTTATATCGAGTTCACCATTTTCTTTTATAAAGTTTAGCTTAGAATTATATAAACTCATATTTTTAGTAGATGTTCTTATTTTTGATATCATATAACTATAGATTATTTCTTCAAATATTTTACTGTTTATTTCTAACCCGTCTTCACCCTTTTTAAAAATACCATAGGTTAATCCAATGCTTATTGAGGGGTCAAATGGACTAAAAACTATTTGCTCTCCATGTATTAAAATTCTCTCTGTTAACTCATAAAGCTCAGTATTGTTTTCTAAGTTTTTAATAATACTTTCAAACAAGGTATTTACTTCTTCATTAATGATTTTTACTGCTCTTTTTACATCCTCAGTAGTCCAAGAGCTTTTTTCATTTTTTTAATTTTCTCATCTATAATTTGACAAAGCCTACTTACTAAATAAGGATAGCCTCCTGTGAAGAAATATAATTCTTCACTAATTGCTTCAATATCCATAATCATATTATTATCTAGAGAGTATTCCTTGATCATAGTAGTAATTTCCTTTGTTGAAAAACTCATATCAACATTAAAATCTACCGCAATATTCCATGGAGAATTATCATACAATCCAGCTAATATAACGGATTTAAATGTCTTATCTTCTTCGATCTCTCAAGCTAAATACTTATTTCTAAGCATTCCCATAAAGCTTAAAAACGATTGTTTGTTTGAACTCTTATCAACTTCATCTATAAATAAAACAACTTCTTTTGAACTATCTTTAACAAAACTTGTATATCAAGAGTAACTGTGACTTGGGAAGGATAGTAAAAGTCATTTGTAGATACGAATATAGAAATTCTATTTTTGACTTTCCCAAAGCTTTTTATATTTATTTATTTCCGTTAGATTAAATATTGTTATATTTAGTACTTTAGTTAAGGCCCTGCTAAAACCAACGGAACTATCTCCACCAAAAGCATGGGTTAGTTCGTGTAGATAAGTACTGAGAGCGTTATCAAAATTATCTTTATTAAGGAAAATTCTCTTTATAGAAACATGAGGAAGCTCGTACCGAATTCTATAACCATATTTATTGTATTTCTTTTCTTTTAGTTTTAAGCAATCTGCCATACCATTCCAGGAGGCTTGACTATTTGCTATAACTTGACAAACTGGTAATTCCTTGATATTTAGAAAATCCTTAAAAAGTTCGGAAACACATACTTCTAAAACATTAATATATTTTAGCTCTGTTGAATTCGGAGGGCATATTAAGGTAAAACCATTATTTGCATTACATTTTTCCTCTAAGGTATTCACACCTAAATATTGAAAACTATCCTGTACTAGATTATAGTTTTCATCCTGCACTCTTAGCCAACTTAACGCTTGTTTTCTCCTGTTTTTACTAGCAATATTAGAATTTTTTGTTTCTTCAGCCACTAGTAACCTTGGATTTGAAGTTATAAAGATAGATACCTGGTTACTACTTAAAGCTAATCTTTTTATAAGGTTTTTTATTACTGTATAGAAGGAATCATAGCCATATTTAGACTTTGGATAAGTGTACCAGTATTTTTTATAATCCTCCAATAGTACTAAAGCCACGGAAGGAGGTACATTTCTTATAGCTCCTACAAGTATATTTATTTCGTCAATATCTGAAAAATAGTTTCTATCTCGATCATCATTTCGATAGCTATGAAGGCAGAATACAAATGGCAAATCTAAAGCTCCTAGAGCTTGATACGCTCCAAAAACTATACCATTTCTACTTGATTTATAAGCGTAGGGGAATTCCTTCGGTTTTTGAAGCTTAGACCGTCTATAAATGGCGCACATCTCATCCTCCCATATTAATTGTCCAAACAAGGGGTTTTCTTTGTAATAAAAAGTGTAAACAGCTGCAATAAATATATTTAAGTCTTGGCCCTTAAAGTTTGAAATTCTTAATACAGTATCCTTTTGAGAAATATCTGTTTCTTCCACCATATAGGCTAAAGTAGTAAGTTTTTTTGTATCAATTTCTGTTATAGTCGAAGTCACTTCTAAGGACCAATTTTGAGAACTCATAGTCACATTCCAAGCATAATCCCTAAGTGCACATAAAGCTGCCATTTTAAACCCTTCTCCGAAATAACCAGCAAATTTCCCCTTATCTTCTCTTTTAGAAGAAGCACCTATATGAATAAGCCAATTATAATTAAAGGCTACATCCTTGCATCTTAATTCTAGAATATTGTCCTCTAAAATTTTATAAGAAAAGCTATTGTTAAAGTTTTTATAGGAAACTGAATCATAGAAATTTTGAATAAAATCTCTAAGCACTTTGTATTTAGACCAGTTTATAGGATAATCAAAGATTAAATTTAATGGTAGTACTTTTGTGATTTTCATAACGACACCTCAATAATAAAATAATAAAACTATATTAACATTAAAATAAACTTGATACAATGGTTATTTTTGTGTTAATATAATTATTATAGCTAATAGTGAGGAAAATAATATGGAATCTAAAAGGGAAGAAGCATATATAGTGAGTTATAGAATAGGCGAAGCTAAAGCAAGAATAGAAACTCTCGAGTTTATAATAGAAGAATTGTTTGCTGTGGAGTATGATTCATTAAAATACAAAATAAGAAGATTAAGTGAATATGAAGCTAATCTTCTGTATCAGGAATATAGAAAATCTAGAACTATTAAATCCTTGTACGAATTTATATAATTAGAATTATTTTCTTTTAGATAATTCTATACCAATTTCCAAACTTGCTTTTATAAGATCAATTGACTTTTTCTTAGCAGGCTTGCCATCTAGAGTCACTAAACTACTTTCGGTGATTAATTTATCAAAATGAGTTGGTAATTCAGTTAATTCAAATATGTTTTTTTCTACAGATATTGAATAGGCAGTATTTTCTTCTTTCACAATTATATTTTGGTCTCTGCCTAAAAGATAGTCTAAAGTAACCTTGAAATAAGTAGCAAAGTTCATAAGAACATTAATTTCTGGTATACGCTTATCATTTTCATATTGAGAAATAGCAGGTTTACTTAAGCTATAATTAAATTCTTTGTTAAAGCTCTTAGCTAACTCATCTTGGGTATAGTTTTTTAGAGTTCTAAGCTGTTGGAATCTTTGTCCAAAGGTTGGCATAATAATCACCTCAGATGCAAGTATATCATGTTAAGTTAATTAGGTAAATACTGTTAATATAATTATAAAGAAGGTTTTATTGTGGAATATTATGGTGATGAGGAAGAATTCAGGAAGGGATTTAGAGTGGGCATGGCTTTGGCTAGTTTTATGATATTAGAAAATATTATTAAAGAAAATTATAAAGATGATTATCAGGCAATTAAATACAAGATTAGGAGATTAAGCGAATACGAAGCCACACTTCTTATCGATGATTTTTGTGTATCAAAACAAATTATGTTCACCATTTTTTAATTTATATTATCTAACATTTTTATCCTTCTTCACAATATATAATGTACATAAAGATAATATATAAAAGCAACCAATATCGGTTGCTATTTAAAATGAAATCAATATTGATTGCATATCTTCAAAATTCTTGATACAATAAGTCATGGAGATGATTTAATGTTATACACAGCTTTTATTGCAGATATTGTAAACTCAAAAAAGTTATTAAAAGAAGAGAGAGAGCAAATACAAGTATTTATAAAGAAATGTTTGGGGACGTTAAATAACATCTTTAAATCCTCACTAGAATTCGATGTGACCTTTAGTGCTGGTGATGAAGTACAGGGACTATTTAAAACTCCTACCGCAGCATTTTTATATTTACGTATTTTTAAATTGATAATATCGCCACTTCAAATCCGCGCTGGAATAGGTATAGGGGAATGGGATGTAAGAATTATAAGTGGTACTTCAAATGAACAAGATGGCTCAGCCTATCACAATGCGAGAACTGCTATTTTATATGCACATGATAGAAATGATTACAGTATTTTATTTAATTCAAATAATTCAAATAATATATATATTAATACATTGATAAATACATCTTTATTGTTTGTAAAAAATCAGAGCCAATATCAGAACCAAGTGTTGCTATTAACAGAATTAATGAATCCTTTGTTTGATAACAATTCAATGGATTCACTGGCCTTTGCTCAAATATTTTTGCTTGTTCAAAAAAAGGTTGAGCAGAAATTTTATATAAATGCAAATAATAAGTTGAAAAACAATATTAGCTTATTTAATAATATACCTGTAAGCTTTGAACCACTTTACATATTTTCCTCAACCATATTTAAAGATAAATTTGCATTAACATCAACCTTGAAGAAGGGACTATCTGCTATGTTATCACATATTACAAATACATCAAGGCAAAACATTGATAATGTTATAAAAGCCGGAAATATTTCGGAAATAAGAAATATAGACGTAACTACATTGTTACTTATTTATAAAAATTTCGAGGTGAACGCATGAAGTATTTATTGATAATTACAGCACATCTTTTAGGAGATTTTATATTTCAAAGTTCAACAATGGCAAATAAGAAGAAAAGAGATTTAAAATATTTGACTTTGCATTGTATTATATATTCAGGCTTTATAATCTTATCTTTAGTTTGGTTTGGGCCATCAGAAAATGTCATTTATGCTGCTTTAATCATAATTATTTCACATATAATAATTGACTATACCAGAAAAATAATACTCATTAAAGTATCGAAGAATAAAAAGGATCATAAAACGTTTGACTTTGTTACATTTATCACAGTTCAGTTATTACACATACTTATAATTCTATGTTCTGGACATATGCTAATTGGGAATAGTGTATTTGGGAAAACTGTATTAAATATATTACTCTCGAATATGTCTTGGAAGCAGTTACATAATGGTACTATTATAGCCTTTTTATATATACTTTGTTTATCTCCAGCTGCTGTTTTTATAAAAAAAATGTTTGTGTTGTTTTCTTTTCAAGGTGAAAATGACAATACCAAAGGTGATTTAATTAAGAGTGGCTATTTAATTGGTGTTCTTGAAAGAATTATTATATTGACGCTGGGAATAAATGGCCAATTAGGTTCAATAGGGTTTATTATAGCTGCAAAGAGTCTAGCAAGGTTTAACCAGCTAAATGATAAAGAATTTGCTGAGAAGTATCTAATAGGTACCCTTCTAAGTGTAGCTATCGTACTATTTTGTGTTACAATAGGCGGCACTTTATTGATAAAATAATATAATTTAACAACACTTCAAAGCAGAACTGTTAGTCTTGTCATCATTGTTCCAATATATGGGGAAAATAAAGAAATGGTAGAAAGTATGTTTTTAATGCAAGGTGTAGGATACGCCGGAGGTAGTTTTTGGTGGAGAGGATAGGTTAAGAGAAGTAATTGATGGAACGCTTAAGGTTTTAAAATTTTAACTTTTAGTAGTTTTAACTGGTTGCAGCGCAGATATCGTTGGCGATGATGTAGGACAGATAGTTTGTGAATACCAAGAAAGGGGTATACCAATAGTTCATGCTGAAACTGGTGGTTTTAAAGGAAGTTATGATGGTACTGGCATGCCGATTATAATAGAATATAAAAATGGAACTGATGATTCTTTTGAATACTGCGGTAGTGATGTTTTTCAAATAGTCTATAAAGGTAGAATGTTTTCTATAAGAAATACTAAACTTAAACAACTTTTACAAAAATACAACGTAAAACTGGATTAGTTATTTTCACACTGCCTCTTTAAAGCTTTTGAATAGAAAATCCGAAAATGCTGAAATGATACCACCACCATGGATGATAATTCCTCCAACAATGCAGACATATGAAGAAAGAGGCGCAAGGTTATTAAGTAAAAGCGAGTGGGAAGCAAAATGTTTTAAATGTATTTGGGGCAATATGGCTAATGTTGAAATTCAATGGGATTTTGATAAAAATATTAAAAATAGGGAGGCAACTCTTGATGATGGTTATCTAGATGAACTTTGTACTGAAGGTAGAGATGAAGATAATTAATAATATTTTTCAGTTTTATCTTGGCACAGGCTTTTATGAATATATATTCGTCTAAAAAATACTTCCTTTGGTGATAATAATAAAGGGTGTACTTTTATGTTTCATATGTTATATTAGTATAGAGTGGTTTTGAGTATGGGAGGAAAATATAGTGATAGATCCATTAAAACTAAAAGCGGCATCTAATAGAGTTGAAGATGATAATAATGCTTTCAGAGCATACTTGAAAAATCATGCAGATATGGATGATTTAGATGCTCGCTTTTTAGAATTACACAAAGAATTATTTTTGAGTTATGATTGTAGTAAATGCAGAAATTGCTGTAAGGATTATTCAGCAAGCTTTAAGGAATATGAATTAGGTCCTGTTGCAGCTTTTCTGAAGATGACAGAAAAAGATTTTAGAAACAAGTATATAAAAGAAGAGTTTGGTAGCTATCAGCTAGATGCAATCCCCTGCTGCTTCCTAAAAGAAAATGGTGGATGTGAATTAGAAGCATGTAAACCTGCAAGCTGCAAAGACTATCCCTATACTGATAAGCCTGAAAGATTATTAAGTCTATTAAGCATTCTAGATTCAGCCAGCATTTGCCCAGTTGTATTTGAAATGCTTGAAAGATTAAAGCAAGATTACAGATTTAAGAGAAGAAAAAGATACTAAATAACTAATCCCTTAAGCAGCTCCAAAAATTAATAGGATTTAACACCATCCAAACTATTAATTTAAGGAGAACTCAAAGGATTATTAAAAAACAATTTCTATATTTCTGTATATGTAATATTACCATCAAAAACATAAGTTAAAGAAGTTTTTGAACCATCTATGGCAAACAACATTTTTTCGATTACAGCTTGCTCTTCTTTGCTAGTTGTTATAGAAACCTTGCCTTCTTCCTCCACCTCTGACTTTAGCTCAAATTCATATATAAAATCCTTTATAAGTCTTACCAAATCAGATATGTCATCAGAATTAATATTTTGATTCTTTACAAAGCCTTTTAGTGTTTTTTCCAATTGCTTTTTTGGATATTTCAATATATTTCCCATACTTTACCTCCTATTGTTAACTCTGATAAAGTATACCACAAAAATAGAAGGGACACTTTATTATCTTAGAAATTTTGAAACAAAAGGAGAAGAGTCACCTTTCCTCATAACATGTCCAGAAGGTCCTTCACCTAAAAATTCAGAGAACCAAGACTCATGTTCAATTTCTTCATTTAGAATTGACAAGGCCAAATCATAGGTTCTATGGTCTTTACCTGCGGTCATATTGCAAATTTCATTGTATCCGCTAGCAGCACATCTTTCAGCACCTACTAACACTTTTAATATTTCATCAACGTTTGTTGGGTCCTCTGGTAATTTTGCTGGAGGACATGAAGATAAATCATGAAATACCTTCATACAATCTGGTAGACATCCTCCAAGCTCATAAATTCTTGGTACCAAAGCTTCAAAATGATTTCTGTCCTCCACACGAGCAGTTTCAGCTATTTCTTTTATTCCTTCACCTTTTAAGCCAATTAAATTAGCACGAAGTATCGTATAATAATAGTAAGTTGTTAACTCTGCTGCTGCATTTTTAATTAGTAAAGCAACTAGCTTCTCAACATCAACACCTGATCTTTCAACCATTTCTCTTGCAACTCTTGCCATAGTAACTATTCACTCCTTTTTATCCGAATGAATTTATTATGTCCAACACTCTCTAAATTAATGTTATAATTTAATTAAATTAAGGAAATATTCTTTACGAAAGGAAATGATTTAATGGATATTAAATATAAGAATTGTCAAAGCTGCGGGATGCCCTTAACTAGAGATGGAAAAGCCTTAGGAACGGATGCAGATGGTAAAATAAGCGAGATTTATTGCGGTTACTGTTATAAAAATGGAGAATTTACTCTACCCAATATTACTGTAAGCGAAATGAAAGATAGAGTAAATTCTAAATTGCTGGAGATGCACTTTCCTAAAATTTTAGCAAAGTTTTTCAGTAGAAATATTCACAAATTGAAAAGATGGAAATAAATTAGCTTAAGGCTTTGCTATGGTATATACCTCTGTAGTGGTGCCCTCAAAGCTAACAAAGGAAATTTTCATTTCAGTATCTGTTACTTCTGTTCTAATGGCTACATATTTATTTTGATTTTCAGGTTCCCCTCCACTGAGGATTGTAGGAAAAGTAAATTCTTTACCATCTGGTTTTATCACAGCGGGAACATGAGTGTGACCTGAAAAAACCACATCTAGCTTCATTTCATTTAATAAATCTCTCCAAGCCTTTTGATATGCTTTTAAAGGATCAGTTCCCGTAGTTGTATCATCCGCATTTAATGGAATATGGACAAATCCAATTTTGTATTTTGCATTTTTATAGGCATCACTTTCATATATACCCTGTAGCCATTTTGTCTGGAGTTGTCTATAATTTTCAAAATCTGATAAACCACTATATTCTTTGTCACTATCTAGTTTGTCCTCACCAGAGTCTAGCACCACTGCGAAAATAGGCCCAAAGCTAAAGGTGTAATAGTAGTGATTATTCGGAAGAGCCAAATAGTTAGGCAAATCTCTTGCCGCTCCCCCTCTTGGTTCATGGTTACCGTCCACAAAATAAAAGGGTTTTTCCCCATTGGTGGCAAGAGATAAAGGTTCTAAAATTTTGCTTACAATATCTGTTGTGCTATCTATTGTATTAACAGAGTCACCATTTAAAACTACAAAATCATAATCCTTCTTAGATAAAAATTTACTATATATATTTTTGTTTTCATGGATATCACTTAGCGTATAGAATACTAAATTATCCTTTAAGCTTGAATCGCTATAATTTTTAAAACTGCTTACAACGGTGTTCCCATAGTTTACATTATTCTGATAACTATGACTGATTTTCGTGCTGGAGATTCTATAAACTATTGAACTATTGGGTGGAGCATCTATTACTACTTTATGGTATTTAGTGTTAGCATCAATTATCCCATTTGTTGACATAAAGACTTTCTTAAGATGATCTTTATCAGGCCCATATTCTACATAGGAAGTACTGTTTTTGTCTGTGGTCCAAAGAATAGCGATATTATTACTATCTACAATTTGAACATTTGGCCCTGAAGATATAATAACATTTCCAAAATCCATTACTTTTAGAAGTATTAATATAGTAGCTACAACGATGGTAGAGTAATAGAATATAGGAATTTGAATAATTTTCAAAGTTGGGCTAGAAACAACCAATATAAAAAACAACATAATAATAAGTATGTAAGGGGTTGGGGATATCAAATAGGAGGTTACCAGATATTGGGAGTCTTCCATTCGAGTAAATAAGTAAATATTAAAAGCTGATAGTAAAAGCCCAAGTATTATTGGCATTACTATATTTATTGTAGAAATAGGGTTAATAAATCTTTTATGTTTATTAATTAATACAATAAAAAGTAAAAGAGAATATATAAAATATATAGTATATAAAGAAAATAATAGGGTGGTAAACGGCAAATTGCTATAGAAGGGCGTCTTCACATCCCTATCTATGTAATACCAAAAGGGTCTCATTGACAAATAAATTAGGATATTAAAAGCGGATAAAGTTAAAGTTGAGGTAAAAAAACTGATAATTAAAGGCTTTGAAAACTTCCTATCCATAGGTGCCTCCTAGAATTTAATATTATAATTTAAGCTTAACGCATTTGGCATAAAATAACAATAAATTCTGGGATAGGAGTGTTATTAGTGTGTTACTAAACTTTCATAGAATTAATACTTTTAACATAAGTTTTTATTGCTTCTAAAGAATCACATTCTAATATGCTTTTTATAACAACATCAATTTTATCAAAGCTTGAGATTTTTTTAACTTCATTTATAAATTCCGCATCTGCTATAGCTCCGAATTTACATTCAATAATTTTCAATATTACTAAATGGAATTTTTGTGCTTCGCTAATAAAAACTACTTTAAGAATCTGTTCAATTAGAATAGTACTGCCAATGACTTTTAATAAATTTACACCTACAATATTTATAATATTCTGGGTAATTTCATCAATCAACCCCTTTTGAATTAGCTTCTCAACTGCCTTTATAATTCCATCTTCGACTCCATCTTCAATGCTTTCTTTCATTTCATGTTCAATACTCAATTGAAACTCCTCTCTATATAAACAATCTAAAATTTCTCATAAATTAATATCTCCACTTCTACTTATTCAAGAAGAGCGAAAAATATGATAACACATTCTGCCTTTACTTCATATTATGAATTGTATTTAAATTAATTAAGTACATAAAAATTACGGGAGGATCCATATGAGAAAAAATACCCTAAAGTTTT
>Ga0209125_1001827_pt1 | contig 18280 bp, 12 predicted proteins | sample BarGraIncub1131A_FD_184503 | JGI IMG/M metagenome (GOLD analysis project Ga0209125, IMG submission 184503) | Arctic peat soil microbial communities from Barrow, Alaska - Barrow Graham LP Incubations 11-31A (SPAdes) (version 2) | ecosystem: Environmental > Terrestrial > Soil > Wetlands > Peat...
CGACAGCACCCCGATCACGTCAGGAACTGACGGCGGCAGGGTTTACGCCCTGCGAAACGCCATCCAATCGCTCAGCGACTTGGTTGGAGTAGTTCATGATCGCAACAGCGCACCGCGGACGAGCGAGGCGAGTGACAGGCATTCGTCACGCAAACGCTCCTGCAGGAACGGCAAGCCAACGCCGTTTGCGAAGCAGAGATTTTGATGCGCCTGGCCTAATCAAAGCATATTTTCCGGGCCCACTGAGGGGCCGCGGCAAGCGCTGGCCTGCGTCAGCTATGTTATCGTTCGGTCTGGCCGGCGCATCCATCGGGTCCGCGCCTGGCGACAACAACAAAAGCCGCGATCGACCACGCCACAACGATGACATCCGCCTCGCCAATCAGTCAGATTCTCCGTCTCCTCTACGGGGCGCTGACCGCCCTCTGCGGCGTGCTCGTCCTTGGCACCTTCGGCTACCACCTGCTGATGGACGGGCGCTACTCCTGGTTCGACTGTTTCTACATGACCTTCATTACCGTCGCCACGATCGGCTTCGGCGAGATCCTCGACATGTCGAACAACACGCCGGCACGTGCCTTTACGGTCTTGATCGGCATTCTCGGCGCGGGAACGCTGTCCTTCCTGTTTTCTACCGTGACCGTCGCACTCGTCGAGACGGACCTCAACGGGACTTTGCGCAGAAGACGCATGGAGAAACTCATCATGAAACTTTCCGGTCATTTCATCATCTGCGGCTACGGACGAGTCGGGCGCAACGTCGGGCGCGAACTCGACGCCACCAACCGCCACTTCGTCGCCATTGACGAGCGCCTCGAAATTCTCGGCGCACAGAAAGAGAAGAATCCGGGGCTGCTCTACCTCCATGGCGACGCGAGCGACGACGATGTCCTACTGAATGCCAACATCGCCGACGCACGCGGCATTTTCGCGGTGACCGGCGACGACAGCCGCAATCTAATGCTGATCATCACCGCCAAACAGCTCAATCCAGCGGTGCGCGTCGTGGCCCGCTGCGGGGAGGTACGCAACGTTGAGAAGATGCGCAAGGCCGGCGCCGACGCCATCGTCTCGCCCGACTTCACCGGCGGCATGCGCATCGCCTCGGCAATGGTCCGGCCGCACGTCGTTTCCTTCCTCGACGAGATGCTCAAGTCCGAGAAGCGCCTACGCGTCGAGGAGGTTCTGGTGCCGCAGCACTTCTCGCCCAAGCCGCTATCCAGCCTCAAGCTGCGCAGCACTGACTACGTGCTGCTGGCGGTGCGCGAGCAAACCGAGTGGATCTTCAACCCACCGATGAACTACGAACTGCGTGCGGGCTACACGCTGATTGCCATGGCCAGCCCGCATGGGCGACTGGAACTCGAAAACGCGCTGATCGAAATGCTGGCCTGACGTATTCGCCGCGCCGTACGGCGCGGCGAAAGACAGTTAGAGCGGCGTTGTCTGCAACACGCCGTCGCGCAGCACCAATACCCGCTCAGCCTGTCCAGCCAGGGCAAGATCGTGCGTGACGATGATGAAGCTGGTCCGACGCGCCCGGTTCAGGGCGAGCATCAGCTCGAAGACCCCTTCGGCGGTCTGTCGGTCGAGATTGCCGGTCGGTTCGTCGGCCAGCACGCAGGCTGGCTCGGTAACCAGCGCGCGGGCGATCGCCGCGCGCTGCCGCTCGCCGCCGGACAGTTCGGAGGGCGTGTGCTGCAGGCGATGGCCGAGGCCGACATCGCTGAGTACCGCCGCCGCCCGCGCGTCCGCTTCGGCTTTCGGCAAGCGCCGGATGTAGAGCGGCATCGCCACGTTTTCCAGGGCGGTGAATTCCGACAGCAGGTGGTGGAATTGATAAACGAAGCCCAGGTGACGATTGCGCAGGACGCCGCGTTCGGCGTCGCCAATCTTGGTGACGTCGCGCCCCATCAACTCGACCGTGCCGCTGCTCGCGGCATCGAGCCCGCCAAGCAGATGCAGCAAGGTGCTCTTGCCGGAGCCCGAGGCGCCAACGATAGCCACGCGTTCGCCCGCTTTGATCTGCAGATCGACACCGAGCAGCACGGGCACGTCGACCTCGCCTTGGCGGTAAATCTTGCTCAGTCCCTGACAGGCGAGCACCAGTTCCTTGTTCTCACTCATAGCGCAGCGCCTCCGCCGGGTTGACGCGCGAGGCGCGCCAACTCGGGTAAATCGTTGCCAGCAGCGCCAGAACGAAGGACACGCCGGTAATCGTGGTCACGTCGCTCCACTGCAGTTCGGACGGCAGGTTGGAGATGTAATACACCTCCTTGGACATGAACTGCGTGCCGAGCATGCGCTCGATAAAGGGCACAACGACGTCGATGTTGAGCGCCAGAGTGACGCCGCCGACGATACCGAGGCCGAGGCCGATAAAGCCGATCAGCGCGCCCTGCACCATAAATATGGCCATGATGCTTCCCGGACTGGCACCGAGGGTGCGCAGGATGGCGATGTCGGCCTGCTTGTCGGTCACCGCCATGACTAGCGTCGACACGATGTTGAAAGCCGCGACAGCGACGATCAGCGAAAGAATGATGAACATCATGTTCTTCTCGATCTGCACGGCGCGGAAGAAGTTGGCGTGGCTGCGCGTCCAGTCGCTGATATAGACGTCGGCGTCGATGCGCCCGACCAACTCGCGCGCCACACGCGGCGCCTTGAACAGATCGTCCAGCTTAAGGCGCACGCCGGACACACGGTCCTCCATGCGGTACAGCTTCTGCGCGTCCTCCATGCGGATCAGCGCCAAGCCGTTGTCGTACTCAAACATGCCGACCTCGAACAGGCCCACGACGGTGAAGGTCTTCAGGCGCGGCACCACGCCGGCCGGCGTCACGACGCCTTGCGGCGCGATCAGCGTCACCTTGTCGCCGATGAAGACGCCGAGCGCCCGGGCCAGCTCGCTGCCGAGAACAATGTTAAAGGAGTCCGGGGTCAGCGCATCGAGGCTGCCGCCCTTCATGTGCGGACGAAAATCGGCGACCTTGTCTTCCTGATCGGGCAGCACGCCGCGCACCATTGCGCCGCGTACTGCCTGCCCGTAGGACAGCATGCCCTGAGCCTGCACGAAGGGCGCCGCCGCGACGACGTGCGGCTGTTTGGCTGCCTGCTGCGCCACCTGCTCCCAGCCGGCCATCTCGCCGTTGGCGCCGCTGATCTCGACGTGCGAAACGACGGCCAGAATGCGCCCGCGCAGCTCGGTCTGAAAGCCGTTCATCACCGAGAGGACAACGATCAGGGCGGCCACACCAAGCGCAATACCGAGCATCGATATCAGCGAAATGAAGGAAATGAAGTGATTGCGCCGTTTAGCCCGCGTGTAGCGCAGGCCGATCAGCAGTTCGTATGGCAGGGCCATGGGCGGCGGAAACTCATGAAGAGGTTGAGGGGCTTGCATTGCCGGAGCGGCGAAGGCGCTATGCTACACTTTTCCGGCGTGATCTTCCCCGCCGAGGCTCTCGTCTCAACTCCCATCTGAAGGCCCCATGCAGCTTACCCTCCTCGTCCCCGAACTCATCTGGCCGGAACCCGAGGACCGCGCAACCCTCGAGTCCCTCGCCTGCCCGGCCCTATGCACGCTGCTCGCGCGCAGCCGGCAGACGCGCCGCCCACCGCAATCGCTTGAAGCGACGCTAACCGACGCCTTCGGCCTGCCCGACGGCGCGCCCTACGCGGCCTTCCGCCTGCTCGGCGAAATGTCCGGCCCGAGCGACTCGCCAGCCGACGCCTGCTGGGTATGTGCCGACCCGGTGCACCTGCGCTTTCACCAGGAGCGTCTGATCCTCGCCGACAGCGGCAGCTTCGGTATCGAACTGGCCGAAGCGCAGACCCTGGCCGACGAGCTCAACCGCCACTTTCCCGATGTCGGCCGCTTCCACGTCGCCGCCGCCGAGCGCTGGTATCTGCAGCTGTCGGCTACCGCCAATCTCGGCGATTTCGACGTTCCGCCGCTCTCCGCCATCGCCGGCCGCCGCATCGACCGGCAATTGCCGGAAACGCAGCAGACCGCCTGGCTGCGTAGACTACTCAACGAGGCGCAAATGGTGCTGCACGAGCACCCGGCCAATGCCGCGCGACAGAGCGATGGCCGCTTGCCGATCAACAGTCTGTGGCTTTGGGGCGCGGGTGCGCTGCCGTTGCGCACGGAAAGCGCTTTCGACGGCGTCTGGAGCACATACCCGCTAGCCCTTGGTCTTGCCCGTGCCGCTGGCGTGCCGACGCATGCGGTACCGCCGGACGCCGCTGCGTTCCAGAGCCTGGCCGCACCCGAGACACACCATCTGGTCGTTCTCGACGACCTGCAGCGCCCGGTTCAATACCAGAACGGTGAGGACTATCGTCACGCCCTGCTCGCCCTCGAAGCGCACTGGTTCGCGCCGCTGCGCCAGGCGCTAGCCAGCGGCAAGATCAGTCGCCTGCGCCTAGAAGCCTCAACCGCCTACGCGGCGCTCGCCTGGGAGAGCCGCCGCGCCGAACAATGGAAGCTGTGGCGCCGCCCGCAATCGCTCAGCGCCATCGCCCAAAATCTAGCCAAAGGCGACGCATGACCCAACTCCTTACCCGTCACGTTTCGCAGCGCGTGCAATGGCAACTCGAGCAGCAGGGCCTGCACCCGCTGCTCGCCCGTATCTATGCCGCACGCGGCATCAAGACGCGCAGCGAACTCGACTACGAACTAAAGTCGCTACTCCCACCGGCACTGCTGACTAACACGGCGGAAGCCGCTGTCCTGCTAGCCGACGCCCTTGAAGCAGAAGCCCGTATCCTGATTGTCGCCGACTATGACTGCGATGGCGCCACTGCCTGCGCGGTCGGCATACGCGCACTCACGGCTTTCGGTGCAACCGTCGATTATCTGGTGCCGAACCGCTTCACCTACGGCTATGGCCTGTCGCCGGAAATCGTCGACCTGGCAGCGACGAAGACGCCGGACCTCATCATCACGGTAGACAATGGCATCGCCAGCCTCGAAGGCGTCGCGCGCGCCAACGAGTTAGGCATCGCCACGCTGATCACCGACCACCACCTGCCGGTCGAGACGCTGCCGGCGGCCGACTGTATCGTCAATCCGAACCAGCCAGGCTGCGAATTTCCCAGCAAATGCATGGCCGGCGTCGGCGTAATCTTCTACGTCATGCTCGCGCTGCGCGCCGAGCTGCGCCTACGCGGCTGGTTCGCCGAAGGCGGCGGGCGCCGGGAACCCAACCTCGGCGCCCTGCTCGACCTCGTCGCGCTCGGCACGGTAGCTGACGTCGTCCAACTCGACCGCAACAACCGCATCCTCGTCAGTCAGGGCCTGAAGCGCATGCGCGAAGGCAAACTGGTACCGGGCCTCGCTGCCCTCTTTCGCGCCGCCGGCCGCAACTCGGCACAGGCCTCGAGCCTCGACATGGGCTTCATGATCGGCCCGCGCCTGAACGCCGCCGGCCGCTTGTCCGACATGTCGCTCGGTATCGAATGTCTGATCACCGAGGATCCGGCGCGCGCCATGAACATCGCGCAACAGCTCGATGCACTGAACCGCGAACGGCGCGACATCGAGGCCGGCATGCAGGAACAAGCGCTGATCCACCTCGAAAACCTGGAAACCGGCGACGCGGCCGGGCTCGCCCTATTCGATGCCGACTGGCACCAGGGCGTCGTCGGTATCCTCGCCTCACGCATCAAGGAGAAGCTGCACCGCCCGGTGTTCGCCTTCGCGCGCGGCGACAATGGCCAGATCAAGGGCTCGGGCCGCTCGATCCCCGGCCTGCACTTGCGCGACGCGCTCGACCTCGTTTCCAAACGCGCCCCCGGCCTGCTGCTGCGCTTCGGCGGCCACGCCATGGCCGCCGGCGCGACGATGAGGGAAAACGATTTCCTGCGCTTTCGCGAACTTTTCGGCCAGATCGCTAGCGAACTGCTAGCACCGACCGACCTGACGCGCACGGTGGAAACCGACGGCGGACTGGCCTCCGGCTATTTCTCGATCGACACGGTGCGCCTGCTCGAAGGCGAGGTCTGGGGCCAGGGCTTCCCACCGCCTCTTTTCGAGGACGATTTCGTCGTCGAAAGCCAGCGCATCCTCAAGGAAAAGCATCTGAAAATGCGCCTGCGCAAGGGCGAGCAAAGGCTGGAAGCGATCCAATTCAACTTCAGCGAAGCCCCCGGCGGTACGGTCCGCGCCGCCTACCGGCTGGCGATCAACGACTACAACGGCGTGCAAACACCGCAGCTGATGATCGAGCATCTGTCCAAGGTTTGAGCCACTACACGTGTTTTTCAAAAAACAGGCCTCAAACCCGCATGGCTACGTTGGAAAACCTTCAAAAACCCGTGTTTTTGGGGGCGAACTGTCGAACCCGGGTGGCCCGACTGCGACAGTTGACCAATCCCGCGCCCCTTAACAATCGCTGCTGCGCGACGTAAGGCTGTGACATACATGACGATGCCCCGAAGCAAACAACGCGGCGCTTAACCGGCCGATAAGCCAGCCGTCTCGGCGGGATACACGGGGTCGACGTGTGTCATCAGGTTCAGGACCGGGTGACGCTCCATCACCTGCTTGCGCACCACGAAGGCGATGTCGTGGCCCTCGGCGACGGTGAGGGTGCCGTCGATCTCCAGGTGAACGTCGACAAGAATCAGATCACCTGTCCGGCGGGTTTTCAGGTCGTGCATGCCCTGTACGCCGGGGGTGGCGAGAATTTCGTCGGCAATCCGCTTAACCTCTTCTTCGGAAGCGGCGCGGTCCGTCAGGTCGTGCAGCGCATCCCATAGAAAACCCCAGCCCATTTTGCCGACCAGGAAGCCGACGATCAGTGCGGCGATCGGGTCGAGCAGGCCGTAACCGAGCAGGTTGCCGCCGATACCAAGCGCCACAACCAGCGACGAAGCGGCGTCCGAACGAGCATGCCAGGCGTTCGCGACAAGCAGGCTGGAGCGTACGCGCTCGGCCACCGCGAGCATGTAGCGGAACAGACCTTCCTTGACGAGCAGTGCGCCCAGCGCGGCCCACAGCGCCATGGCATGTACGGTAGGAATGCTCTCCGGCGCCTGCAACTTGTGCGCCGCCGCCCAGACCATGCCGACGCCCACGGCCAGCAACAAGCCGCCAAGTACTAGCGAAGCGGCATTCTCGTAGCGGCGGTGACCGTAATGGTGATCGGCGTCCGGCGCCTTCTGGCTGTGATGAACGGCGAACAGCACGACAAAATCGGACACCAGGTCGGACAGCGAGTGGACGCCGTCCGCGATCAGTCCCTGCGACCCGGAAAACAATCCCGCCGCCACCTGCGCCACGGTGAGCGACAGATTGACGACGACGCTGACCCAAGTGCTCCGCTTCGTCGCGGCCTCGCGCTCGGGGGCTTCATCTTCCGTTAGATTGTGCATCGCATCCATGGTTGATCCTCTTGTTCGGGGGCGCCCGGGTTCAGGAACAGCTGGCTGAGGCAAGCGAGCGCAGGAGTTCCGGCCGTCAAAAAAGTGATGCGCGCAGTTTACGCCACCCATGCGATTTCACTTACTGCGGGACGGCGGCGCGGCGCCGTTCTTCACTCGCTGTGGTTTTTTGGCCACCCGCCCCGCGCCATCACGTTAGCAGCGAGGCGGGCGCTCGACTGTATGGCAGCAGTGTTGGCGAACCCCTTCGCAAGCGGCGTCGAGTCGCTGACCCGATTCGCCGAAGGCGCCGTCTCGCCTGAACTGCCGGACAGCGCCCCTAGCCGCGACCGCCCCCTTGCAAAAACTCGACGACGCTTTGCGAGCTAAGCGGGCGGGCGATCATGAAGCCCTGGAAGCCCTCGCAACCTTGTGCGGCAAGCACCGCCATCTGACCGGGCGTTTCGATCCCCTCGGCGACAATGCGCATGCACAGGCTGTGCCCGAGCGAAATGACGGCACTCGGGATGGCCATGCCTGCGCTACCCTGATCACACTCCATGACGAAGGAACGGTCGATTTTTAGGACATCGATCGGGAAGCGTTTGAGGTAGGCCAACGACGAATACCCGGTGCCAAAATCGTCGATGGCAATGCTCACGCCGAGCGCCTTTAGTTCGACTAGCGTGGCGACCGTCTGCTCGACGTCGCCCATTAACAGGCTCTCAGTGATTTCGAGTTCGAGGCGCTGCGCTGGCAAGCCGGTTTCGGCGAGCACCGCAGCCACTTGTCGCGCCAGGTGCGGATCGCGGAAGAGGCGCGCCGAAAGATTGACGGCAATGCTCAGCTGATCGGCGGCGCCCCCGGCCACGCGCGAGCCCCAACTCACCGCCTCGCGGCACGCCGTGCGCAGAACGAAATCGGTGATCGGCAGAATCATCCCGGTTTCTTCAGCCAGCGGAATGAATTTGACCGGCGAAACAGCGCCGACCTCCGGACTACTCCAGCGCACTAGTGCCTCGAAACCGAACGGCGCGCCATGGGCATCAACCTGCGGCTGATAGACCACGCTCAACTCATCGCGCCCGATCGCCCGGCGCAACGCGGACTCGAGCGCCAAACGCTCGTGCGCTGCGGTGTTGAGCACATCGGTGTAGAACTGGAACTGCCCCTTGCCGCGTTCCTTGGCATGGTTCATCGCCACGTCAGCATGGCGCAGCAGCGTCTGTAGATCGGCGCCATCGTCCGGATACAGGCTGACGCCGATACTGCAATCGACGCGCAACTCGTGGCCATCGATTACCAGCGGCTGGCTGACCGCCTGTTTGACCCGCTCCAGCGTATTCACTGCCTGATTCAGGCTGGTATGGCCGGAAAGAATCAGGACGAATTCGTCCCCGCCATAGCGCGCCACGGTATCGACGCCGCGCAGGCAATCGCGCAGGCGGCGCGATGTTTCGACGAGCAGGGCATCGCCGGCCGCGTGCCCGAGACTGTCGTTCACTACCTTGAAGTTGTCGAGGTCGACAAAAGCCACCGACACCCGCCGACCACTGCGCTGTGCCAGCAAGACCGCCTGCTCCAGCCGGTCTTCGAGCAGGTTGCGATTGGGCAGGCCGGTCAGCGGATCGTGCGTCGCCTGATGCTCAAGCTTGGCCTGATATTGACGCCGCTCGGTAATATCCTCGACCGTGCCTTCGTAGTACAGCAAGTCACCGGACGAGCTATGAACGGCATGGGCATTCTCGGCGATCCAGATGCGCCGACCATCGACACGATAGACTTCCGACTCGAAATCGGTCACTCGTCCGTCCTCGCGCACAAGGCGCGCGAACTCGTCGCGTCGGCTGCGATCGACGTAGAGGCGGACGGCGATGTCGCGCAGGCTGCAGACCAGATCTTCCGGCGTCGCGTAGCCATAGAGACTGGCCAGTGCCTGGTTGGCTGCCAGATAGCGGCCGTCGGCCGTGGTCTGAAACATGCCGATCACCGAGTTTTCGAAGATGCTGCGATAGCGCAATTCGGCCTCGACCAGCTGGCGCTGGCGGCCGACCTGCTCGGTCACGTCCTCAATAAAGCTTTCGAGCACGCGTTCACCACGCTCATCAATGACCGCAACGCCCCGTTCCAGCACCCGTTTTTCACTGCCATCCTGACAGTGGATGCGGAACTCGATCCGGTAGCGCGAACCGTCGGCCACCGCGGTCATGATCGCCGCCCTGACGGTGTCGCGGTCTGCCGGATGCGTCAGCTGTTCCAGGGAAACCCGCTGATTGCCAATCAAGTCCTCGGGACGATATCCGGTCAGTTCGTAACAGCCATCGCTCACAAAATGCACAGTCCACTCGGCATCGAGCGCACAACGAAAGACCATGCCGTCAAGATTGCGCACCAGTACTTTGAGCACCCGTTCACTATCGATCTGCGACCAGTTGACTGGCGGCAGCGGACGCGCCAGGGCGAGCAGTTCGCGCAGGCTCTGCATCTTCATTCTTCCAGGAATCCTTTCCATGTCGCACGGCAGGGGTCAGCGCACAAGGTCAAGCCGAAACCAACCGGTAGGCCTGGACCTTAGCAAGGGCCTTGCCAGGCTTGGGGACGATACGACAAACAATTTTCAACATGCTGTTTTTAAGGCATTACGACCGGCAGCAGGCGCCCAACGACAACCAGAAGACAAGTACTACGACGTCATTAACGCACCACGTCGGTGCAAGGCAGAGCCGCACCGGTGCTGACGCACCACGGTGAAAGCCGGCGAGGCGCAACCGGGCAGAAGCGTCCCCCGCCGTATATAATTCACCGTTTAATTCAGCGATCAGACCAATCATGGAAGCCGAACAGATCAATATCATCGCCAACCGACTCGCCGACTTCACCCAGCGGACGGCCGAACTGCGGAGGTATCTTTGACTACGATCAGAAGTTCGATCAATTAAACGCCGTCGCGCGCGAACTCGAAGACCCGAAAGTCTGGGACAACGCCGACCGCGCGCAGGACTTGAGCAAGGAAAAGAAGGCGCTGGAAAACGTTGTGCTGACCATCGACCAAGTCACCGACGGACTGAAGGACGCTGGCGAGCTGTTCGCGATGGCGCGCGACGAAGACGATGACGACACACTGCACGCCGTGGCGGCCGACGTCGACGGTATCGAAAAGCGCATCACCGCACTCGAATTCCGCCGCATGTTCAACAACCCGGCCGACCCGCTCAACTGCTTCGTCGACATCCAGGCGGGCGCTGGCGGCACCGAGGCCCAGGACTGGGCGGCAATGCTGCTGCGCATGTACGTCAAGTACGGCGAGCGCAAAGGCTACGGCGTCGAGGTGATGGAGGAATCCGAAGGCGACGTCGCCGGCATCAAAACGGCCACCATCAAGCTCTCCGGCGAATATGCCTTCGGCATGCTGCGCTCAGAAACCGGCATCCACCGCCTGGTCCGCAAATCGCCCTTCGACTCAAACGCGCGCCGCCACACCAGCTTCTCCTCGGTCTTCGTCTACCCGGAAATCGACGACTCATTCGAAATCGACATCAACCCGGCCGACCTGCGCGTGGACACCTACCGCGCCTCGGGCGCCGGCGGTCAGCACATCAACAAGACCGACTCGGCGGTGCGTATCACGCACATCCCGTCGGGTATCGTCGTGCAATGCCAGAACGACCGCTCGCAGCACCGCAACCGCGCCGAAGCGATGGCCATGCTCAAGTCGCGCATGTACGAAGCCGAAATCCGCAAGCGTCAGGCCGAGCAGCAGAAGCTCGAAGACGCCAAGACCGACATCGGCTGGGGCCACCAGATCCGTTCCTATGTGCTCGACCAGTCGCGCATCAAGGACCTGCGCACCAATGTCGAAGTCGGCAACACGCAGAGCATCCTCGACGGCGACCTCGACCAGTTCATTGAAGCCAGCCTCAAGCAGGGCGTCTGACCATCCGCCGCCCCCCATTCAGACAACCCGACTTTTTCAAGACTGCACACGACCATGACCGAACCGACCAATAACGCGAACACCACGGCGCCGCAGGACGAAAACCAGCTCGTCGCCGAACGCCGTGCCAAACTCGCCGAATGGCGCCAGAGCGGCCGCGCCTACCCGAACGATTTCACGCGCGAGAACACTGCCGGCAAACTCGACGAGCTGTATGGCGAGAAAGACGGTGAGGCGCTCGAAGCGTTGCCGATCGAAGTCAAGTTGGCCGGCCGCATGATGTTGAAACGCATCATGGGTAAGGCTTCGTTCGCCACCGTTCAGGACCTCTCCGGCCGCATCCAGCTCTACGTCGGGCGCGATGCCGTTGGCGAGGAGACCTATGCCGAGTTCAAGCGCTGGGATCTGGGCGACATCATTGGTGTCGTCGGCACCTTGATGAAGACCAAGACTGGCGAACTGACCGTCAAGGCCACAGAAATTCGCCTGCTCTCCAAGTCACTGCGCCCGCTGCCGGAGAAGTTCCACGGTCTGACCGACCAGGAACAGAAGTACCGCATGCGCTACCTCGACCTGATCACCAACGAACAGTCGCGCTTCACCTTCGTGGCGCGCAGCCGCATGATCCAGTCGATCCGCGCTTATATGATGGAACATGGCTTCCTCGAAGTCGAAACGCCGATGATGCACCCGATCCCCGGCGGCGCCTCGGCCAAGCCCTTCAAGACGCACCACAATACGCTCGATATGGAACTCTTCCTGCGCATTGCACCGGAGCTGTATCTGAAGCGTCTGGTGGTCGGTGGCTTTGAGAAGGTGTTCGAGGTCAACCGCAATTTCCGCAACGAAGGCATCAGTCCGCGTCACAACCCCGAATTCACCATGATGGAGTTTTACGAGGCGTACACGGAATACCGCAAGCTGATGGACTTCACCGAAGGCCTGCTGCGCCACGCCGCGCGCGAGGCGCTGGGAACCGAGACCTTCGAATACCAGGGCCGCACACTCGACCTCTCTAAGCCCTTCGCCCGCCTCACCATCGTCGACGCGATACGCCAGTATCACCCCGGCTTCACCGTGGCACAGTTGACCGACGCCGTTTGGCTGAAGCAAAAGCTGATCGCGCTGAAAGCCGACGTACGCGACGGAGCCGGTCTCGGCGCGCTGCAACTCCAGATGTTCGAGGAAACCACCGAAGCCGATTTGTGGGAACCGACCTTCATTATTGACTACCCAGCCGAAGTCAGTCCGCTGGCGCGGCGCAGCGATGCCAACCCGGAAGTCACGGAACGCTTTGAACTGTTCATCGTCGGCCGCGAGATCGCCAACGGTTTTTCCGAGCTCAACGACCCGGAAGACCAGGCGTCCCGCTTCCTCGAACAGGCCAAGGCCAAGGACGCCGGCGACGAAGAGGCGATGTACTACGACGCCGACTATATCCGCGCCCTCGAATACGGTCTGCCCCCGACCGGCGGCTGCGGTATCGGCATCGACCGCCTAGTGATGCTGCTCACCGATTCCTCGAACATCCGCGACGTAATCCTGTTCCCCCAGATGCGCCCGGAATAAGGCCCGCGTGGTTTGGTCAAGAATCCCCTCGGGAGACGCCCGACTGGGGGCTCGCAGTGCATCCGAAAAAGCTTTGAATTCGCTCGACAAACGCCGCCCCGCGCGGCGTTTTATTCTTGATCAACATGCCCCTTGAACCCGCCACCCTCGCCTACACGCCCGACGGCACGCCGTTCTCCGCTGCCTACGACGACATCTATCACACGAAGTCCGGCGGCCTCGGGCAGGCGCGGCATGTCTTCCTGCACGGCAACGGGCTGCCCGAACGCTGGCAGGGACGGGAATGCTTTGTCATCGTCGAGACCGGCTTCGGCCTCGGCCTAAATTTTCTTGCCACCTGGGCCGCCTGGCGCGACGATCCGCAGCGCTGCGCGCGACTGCACTTCGTCTCGGTCGAAAAACATCCGTTTCGCGCCACCGACCTCGCGGCACTGCACGCGAACTGGCCGGACATGTCAGAAGCCGCCGCTCTCGCCCATCTCGCACCGCTCGCCGACCAGTTGCAGCGGCAATGGCCGACCCTGCTACCCGGCTTCCAGCGTCTGCATTTCGACGGCGGCCGCGTCACGCTGACGCTGATCTTCGGCGACGCCGCCAGCGGCCTACCGCAGCTCGACGCGCGCACCGACGCTTTCTATCTCGACGGTTTTTCGCCGGCCAAGAATTCCGCTCTGTGGTCGCCCGGCCTGTGCGCCACACTCTCCCGCCTAGCTGCACCGGGCGCCACGCTGGCCACCTGGTCGGTCGCCTCCGGCGTACGCGAGAGCCTGGCGGCCTGCGGCTGGGCACTGGCCAAAGCCGCGGGTTTTTCCGGCAAGCGCCATATGCTGTGCGGCACCTGGCCGGGCGAAACGCCACCTGCAGCCACAGCGCCGCGCCACGCGATCGTGATCGGCGCCGGCATCGCCGGCAGCAGCGCCGCTGAACGGCTCGCCGCGCGCGGTTGGACGGTCGACGTGATTGACCGCGAATCCGCTCCCGGCCAGGGCGGCTCGGGCAACCTTGCCGGCGTGCTGCGACCGCTGCCCTCGCTCGACGACAACCGCGTCAGCCAGATCATCCGTGCCTGTTTCCTCTACGCCCGTCGCCACTTCGTCGCACTGGCCGACGCAGGACTGCCGCTGCGTTGGGGAGCAACCGGCGCGCTGCATTTAGCGCGCGACGACGCGCAGGAGGCTGCACAAAAATGCGCCGTTGACCGGCAACAACCACCCGCTGATTACCTACGCTTTGTCGACCGCGAGGAAGCCAGCCAGCTCGCCGGCTGGCCAGTCGCCACCGGCGGCTGGTGGTTCGCCGGCGGCGGCTGGGTGCAGCCACCCTCGGCCTGTGTCAGCAATCTGGCGCGGCACGGCGCCCTGATCCACCCGCACTTCGGTTGCCAGGCTGAACGCATCGAGCGCGCCGGCGAGCTGTGGCAAGCCTTCGACGCCGCCGATCGCGTGATCGCCCAGGCCCCCGTCCTGATCCTCGCCAACGCCGCCTCCACGACGCGCTTCGCGCCGACCGCGCATCTGCCGCTACGTGCCGCGCGCGGTCAGGTGTCGCACCTGCCGGCCATGCCCGAGTCGGCGCCGAAAGTCGTCGTCTGCCGTCTCGGCTACGTCACGCCCGAAGTCGATGGCCGGCACTGCGCCGGGGCGAGCTTCCTTCTGGACGACAACGATCCGGCGCTGCGCCGCGAAGAACACGCGGAGAACCTGGAGAAACTCGACTTCATACTGCCCGGTTTTGCGGCAGGCCTTCGCGTCGACGTGCTCGACGGCCGCGTCGGCTTTCGCCCGGTCTCGCCGGACCGTCTGCCGATGGTCGGCGCGGTGGGCGACGCCGCCGCCATCGACCCGGTGACGCCGTCGCGACCGCTCAAGGACATGCCGCGCGTTCCCGGTCTCTATGTAATCAACGGTTTCGGCGCGCGTGGTATCGTCTGGTCGGCGCTGGCCGCTGAGCTGCTGGCCTGCCAGATTGAAGGCGAACCGCTGCCGCTCGAAGCCGAACTCGCCGCCGCCCTCGATCCCGCCCGCTTCCTGCGGCGCGGCAAGGCCAAACGAACGCACCACGAGCTATCCCCAGCCGGCAGCGACGCGTAGACCCCGCCCCTATCCCGTACCCGGCAACGCGCACGGTGCTAAGATTCGCGCTTCAAATTCAAGCCTCAAAACGCCACAAAAGGAGAACACATGAAACTGGAAACCCTCGCCGTCCATGCTGGGTATAGCCCCGACCCAACCACCAAGGCCGTGGCCGTGCCGATCTACCAGACGACCTCCTTCGCCTTCGACAACACGCAGCACGGCGCTGACCTCTTCGACCTCAAGGTGCCGGGCAACATCTACACGCGCATCATGAATCCGACTCAGGACGTTCTGGAAAAACGCGTCGCTGCCATGGAAGGCGGCATTGGCGGGCTGGCGCTCGCCTCTGGCCTGGCAGCCGTCACCGACTCCATCCTGACGATCACCGAAGCCGGCGACAATATCGTCTCGGCAGCAACCCTGTACGGTGGCACCTACAACCTCTTCGCACATACGCTGCCGCAGTACGGCATCGAGGTGCGCTTTTCCGATTACCACGATCCGGCTGGCTTTGAGAGGCTGATCGATGGCAAGACGAAGGCGATTTTTTGCGAGTCGGTTGGCAACCCGCTTGGCAACATCACCGACTTCGAACAACTCGCTGCAATAGCGCACCGCCACGGCGTGCCGCTGATCGTCGACAACACCGTCCCCTCGCCCTACCTGTGCCGCCCCTTCGAATACGGCGCCGACATCGTGGTGCACTCGCTGACCAAGTACATCGGCGGTCACGGCAACTCGATCGGCGGCATCATCATCGATAGCGGCAAGTTCCCGTGGGCTGAGCACAAGGCCCGGTTCAAACGTCTCAACGAGCCGGACGTTTCTTATCACGGCGTGACCTACACCGAAGCCCTCGGCGCCGCCGCCTACATTGGCCGCGCGCGCGTCGTGCCGCTGCGCAACATGGGCGCCGCGATCTCGCCGTTCAACGCCTTCCTGATCCTGCAAGGGCTGGAAACGCTGCCCTTACGCATGGACCGCATCTGCGACAACACCCTCAAGGTGGCAAGCTTTCTGCAAGGCCACGCGAAGGTGTCGTGGGTCAATTACGCTGGCTTGCCCGAGCACAAGGACCACGCGCTGGTGCAGAAATACATGGGCGGCCGCGCCTCGGGCATCCTCACCTTCGGCGTCAAAGGTGGCTCCGCCGGTGGCGGCCGCTTCCAGGACGCGCTGCAACTGTTCACACGCCTGGTGAATATCGGCGATTCCAAGTCCCTGGCCTGTCACCCGGCGTCGACGACGCACCGTCAACTGGGACCGGACGAACTGCTCAAGGCCGGCGTTTCGGAAGACATGATCCGCTTGTCGATTGGCATTGAGCACATCGACGACCTGCTCGCCGATCTTGATCAGGCGCTCGCTGCTGCCTGATTCGGTTCGCCGCACAAAATTGATGCCGCCGCAGCGCTGCGGCGGCCTTTTTTCTGGATGCCTGCGACAGAAGGGAACCCGGCCGCAGGCGCCTTTGCCTGGACAAAAGAAATCTGCTGAGCGAAGCGCGCGGCGCCATTGCCCCGCGACAGACCGATCAGGACAGGTGTGGCAGACGGAGATAGTCGCGCGAGTGCATTTCGGTCAGCCGGCTGACCGTACGGAAGAACTCGCCGGCCTGCGTGCCTTCGGTGTAGAGCGACTCCGGCGCGCACTCGGCGGTGGCGATCAGCTTGACCTTGTGGTCATAGAAAATATCGACCAGCCAGGTAAATCGCCGCGCCTCAGAGGCCATGCTCACCGACATCTTCGGTATCCCCGAGAGCAGGACCGTGTGATAGTCGTGCGCCAGTTCCAGATAATCGTTTTGTGAACGCGGGCCGCCGCACAGGGTCTTAAAGTCGAACCAGACCACGCCGTTGCCACGCCGCAGGACCGGAATGTCACGCCCCAGCACCTCGATCTCCCCGCCTGCCTCACCCGCACTCCCGGCCATCGCCGCGAAGGACTTAGCCATCGTCAGTTCGGCGTCGGCGTCGGCCGGGTAGTGAAAAATCTCCACCTGCTCCAGCGTGCGCAAACGGTAGTCGATGCCGGCGTCGACCACCAGCACATCGGTCCGCGCCTCGATCAGGGCGATGGTCGGCAGGAAATTCTCGCGCTGCAGGCCGTTTGGATAAAGTTTGTCCGGTGGGTAGTTCGAGGTCATCACGAAAACCACGCCGCGCGCGAACAGCGCTTCGAGCAGGCGGCCGAGGATCATCGCGTCGGCAATATCGGAGACGTGAAACTCGTCGAAACAGAGCAGGCGTACCTCGCTCGCGATGCGTTCGGCCACCTTCATTAGCGGGTCATCCTCGCCCTTGAGCTCGTTCAACTGACGATGAATGTCGTGCATGAAGGCATGGAAGTGGATACGCCGCTTGCGCCGATAAGGCACCGAATCGTAGAAGCAATCCATCAAGAAGCTCTTGCCGCGCCCGACGCCGCCCCAGAAATACACGCCGCGCGGCGGTACCGGCGGCGTGAACACGCGGCGCAAAGCACTACGGCGCGCCACCTTGAACGACAGCAACTCGTAGTAAAGGCGCTGCAGACGCTCGGCCGCCGCGCGCTGCGCCGCGTCGGCCGCAAACCCGCGCGCCGCGAGCAACGCCTCGTAGGCGTCGAGCATGCCGCGTTCGGGGACTTTGAGAATGTGGTGAGGCATGGGCCAGCAACTCCATCGCACGGGGCGGAACCCCGTTTTGTTCTTGACTGCGGCGGCGCGCTGGTGGAGCGGACTCGCCACGCCGCGCCCGCCGCGATTGAGGACGTGAGTGTAAATCATCGGGCTCGAAACTGGATATCCTCCCCGGCCTAAACGCTGGGGATTCCTGCTGAGGCCAACCCAAAGCCGGCTGACTCACTTCGGCGGGTTCCTGTTGCTGGCGGCAGGACGGCACCGTTCACTTCACAGGCTATCGGGGCTGCGGTTTGGCCCAAGGCCACGTTGTCCCGCCTGGCAGAAGCGTCTGCCCTATCCTGCCCTTCGAGCCTCTTGATTCCGCGGTTCAGAACGTTGATGGCACCGACGACATCTGCGTTGTTCTGATAGCCGCATGCCACACAGGCAAACCGGGCTTGCGTCGGACGATTCTTTGCCGCCACATGACCGCAACAAGGGCACGTCCGGCTGGTGTTGCGCGGCGGAACCGCCAACACCTCGCCGCCTCGCCAAGCCTGCTTGTATTCCAGTTGCCGGCGGAACTCGAACCCGCTTTGATCAAAAATCGACTGGTTGAGGCCCGACTTGGCCCGAACGTTCTTGCCTGGCGCTTCGCTGCTGCCTGCCGCTGACTTGGACAGATTCCTTACCGGCAAGTCCTCGAGACACACGATCGCGTAGTTTTGG
>Ga0209125_1001828_pt1 | contig 18263 bp, 18 predicted proteins | sample BarGraIncub1131A_FD_184503 | JGI IMG/M metagenome (GOLD analysis project Ga0209125, IMG submission 184503) | Arctic peat soil microbial communities from Barrow, Alaska - Barrow Graham LP Incubations 11-31A (SPAdes) (version 2) | ecosystem: Environmental > Terrestrial > Soil > Wetlands > Peat...
ACCCGTTCCCATCTCGAACACGGTAGTTAAGACCTCCAGGGCCGATGATACTTGGGGCGCAAGCCCCTGGGAAAGTAGGTCATCGCCAGGTAAACAAAGTAAAGAGGCTATCTCATTTTTGAGATAGCCTCTTTACTTTTTGTTTTTGAATATGTGAAGCAGAAGATACTCCTATCGGCTCATGCATCTCAAAACAGACTTCAACAACTTGGTCGTTGTTGATAAAACGGTACTATGATGACAGCACACCTTCATGCAGGGATGATCATCACTGCACGGTTCTGAGCAATGACGGTAATGACAGGGAGGGTATGGAGGATCAATGGCGGTTGGGAAGGTCAACCGTAGTTGAATCAAAATAATCATCTTTTCTTGCAGGGCTCTAAAAACACCTTCTTCAAAAGGGCCACCTGGCAACGGTACACGGTCCAGAATATCATCCATTTCATTTATCTGACTGAAGACTAGATCCCAGGTCTGTACTGAATTTTGGAACGTCTGACTAACATGGGACCGCGATTTTGCATACAGACAATCTAAGTCAATGACACACGTAAACGGTATTTGAATCACAAAATCTTTCACAATACCTTCCACAGTGGTTGACGTTTGCCGAATTGCTTCGGTATATTGAATGTCTTTGCGTACATAGCCCCCAAGAAACAACTTGGGAGTATCGTGAGGTATACCACATACTGCTGGAAAGCGATCAAAAAAGCGACATTGTGTTAGTTTAAGGCTTTTTCTTATTTTCTTAATTTCCAGTGCTTGCGTTGGCAAGGAGATCGTTGATTCAGTCGGAATTGATACTGTCACCATTACCGTACATGGGTCTATTTTCTTTATTTCTAGAGGAGTGTAAGTGGGTAAGGTTGCAGTAATGGGGAAGACTGTGTTTGGAGTCACCGTGTGAATTGGTTCAGGGCATACCTTAGTTGATGGCATTGATAGAACCCAAGCAGGCGTAAAAGGTGCAGGCTGAGTCCACTGATGAGGACAGAGGTTGTGATCAGTCACGGTTTCTCCCCTCCTTTCTTTTTGATTGAGAAATAATACTTGTCTTTATATAATCTACGTTGAACCTTAAATCTTTGTGCAAGCCTAAGTCCCTTATTTAACGTTCACATTCCTAAAAAAGGATCCAACGAGACTTTAGTTGTCTTGTTGGATCCTTTTTGTAGGTAAAGGCGTCGTGCTTTGTAAAAACTATACTTCGGCAATAATCTGTCCCATACGGGATACGTCATATCCTCCAATTCCCAACACTTCGTTTTGAAAGGTCGGGGATTTTAAAATACTCATTAAAGCCTGAAAATATGGCCGCTCCAAATCTTCCTGGCGTATGACTAAATCATAGCGTTCTTTTTGAAGAGGGATAAAATCCAGATCACTCACTTGCATAGCAACCTTCTCAATCCCTAAGCCAACGTCAGCTTCTGCTCGGGCTATTTTGCTGGCTATGGCAAGATGCGTCATTTCCTCATTGTCATAACCCAAAATATCTTTATGACGAATTCCCAGAATTCTTAACTGTTCATCCAACAATACTCGTGCACCCGAACCTCTTTCACGGTTCACAAAACGAACGTTGGGTTGGGTTAAGTCACTCCACGTGACGATCTTCTTGGGGTTTCCCTTGACAACATAAAAGCCTTCGACTCGGAACACCAAGTTTATGATATATGTGGGGTGACCAGGAAGCATCCTTCGAACATAGGGAAGGTTGTATTCATCGGTATCGCTATCCCATAAGTGTGCAGTCACGATGTTAGCGAGGCCACGGTATAGGGCCATAAGGCCATCGATACTTCCTATATACCGACGCAAGAAGCGAACCTGGGGAAATTGTTTCTCCAAATAGCGAGTTAAGATGTCTAAGACAATGTCTTGACCACATATGACTAGGCCTTCTTCCGACGGAAGACCTTGATTTAAGCGCTCAATCTGCGTAGGGGAAGTTATTGGGGATACTAGGGCATTAATTCCTTTAGATTTTTGTATATAACTTTCAATATCAGCACCCTCTACTCGTACCTTGCGACCAATATGGTACGCTGTTAGGTCACCTCGCTTAATCAGTTCATAAACTGTAAACTTGGAGATCTTAAGAATTTTTGCGACTTCTTCGGGAGTATAAGAAACATCATTGGACATAGCAAGCCCACCTGTCTTCATAAATTCGTAACAATGGAAACAAAAGAATTATATTGCTATTGTATTATAACATACCGTATAATAATGGCGTAGTCCAGTTGTGTTAGTTTTAGTTAGTTAACGACTGCCATACGTCTTCAACATACTGTTATTAACTAATATAAATGAACATGAGCTAATAAAACGATACATATTAACATAATTCATGAGGGGGAGTATAAGTGAAGAAAGTTTCATGGGTATTAGTACTCGTTTTTGTCTTGATTTTAACATTAGTCGGCTGCAGTAAGGGAAGTAATACCTCAACAACCAATGTCACAAAGGCTGCACCCACAGAAATCATGGTATCTGCCGCAGCCAGTATGAAAGTTCCGTTGACAGAAATACAAAAAGCATATGAGGTTAAAACACCGGGTGTAAAGCTTACCATCGTTTTTGGAGGGTCAGGCACGCTTCAACAGCAAATAGAACAGGGCGCCCCGGTGGACCTTTTCATTTCTGCAGGCAAGACACAGATGGATGCCCTAGAACAAAAGAATTTATTAGTGAAAGAGAGTAAAATTGACTTAGTGGGAAATGAATTAGTCCTTGTTACCGGGAAGGATAACAGTAAAATTACCGCCCTCACAGATTTAGCAAAACCGAGTACTGGTCAGATCAGCATAGGAACGCCCGAATCTGTACCCGCGGGCAAGTATGCCCAAGAAGCCTTGACGAATCTCAAACTTTGGGATTTAATAGAACCCAAGTTTGTACGTGCGAAAGATGTGACCCAGGTAATGAATTATGTAGAGACAGGGAATGTGGAGGCAGGATTTGTCTACCGATCTGATGCCTTAGGGTCAACAAAGGTAAAAGTCGTTGCTGTCGTTCCGGAGAGCAGTCACAAGCCTATTGTTTACCCTGCAGCGGTCATTTCAGCGACTAAGAACAAACAAGCTGCAGCAGATTTTCTGAAGTATTTGCAGAGTGCGAACGCCCAGCAAATATTTGTCGACCGCGGATTTATGCCATTAGCAAAATAGATTAGATTTCGGGGGAACCCCAATGGAATTTAGCTTTATTCCGATTATTTTATCTTTGAAGGTTGCCGTAGCAGCCGTTATTATTGTGGCTTGTTCTTCGATACCCATGGCTGGACTTATGACCAAGCGTGAGTTCCTAGGCAAAGATGTTGTAGAGTCTATTATTACGTTGCCCTTGATACTCCCCCCTTCGGTTGTCGGCTTCATGTTGCTCTATATTTTTGGAAAGAATGGTCCTTTAGGACGTTTATTGGAACAATGGTTCCATACTAGAATTGTCTTTACCTTAGCGGGTGCTGTCATAGCGGCGGCTGTCGTTTCTTTTCCTTTAATGTATCAATCTGTGAAGGCTGCCATTGAGAGTGTTGATCAAAATCTCGAGAAAGCAGCGCGAACTTTAGGGGCTACAGAGCTGAGGGTGTTCTTCAGCATCACCCTTCCTTTAGCACTGCAGGGTATTGTGGCAGGCTTAGTCTTGGCCTTTGCTCGATCGTTGGGCGAATTTGGTGCAACCTTGATGATTGCTGGAAATATTCCGGGGAAGACGCAAACAATGCCGATTGCCATCTACTTTGCCAATGAAGCGGGGGACACAGGGCAAGCCACCGTCTTGGTGATTATCATGACGGTGTTTAGTTTTCTGGTCATTTATGGGCTAAACCGATGGGGTAAAGGATCACGACGAAAATCCCGAGGAGGTGGGGATCATGCTAAAGGTTCATTTTAAAAAAAAGCTACCTACCTTCGAGCTTGAAGTCGATTTCTGTTTGAGTCATGGGATTCTTGCCCTTGTTGGTCCCTCCGGAGCTGGTAAGACCACAATACTGCAGTGTATAGCAGGACTCCAGACGCCTTCATGGGGAGAGATTAAGATCAATGACAAGAGCATCTTTGCTTCTGAGCAGGGTGTGGATGTTCCAATCAGGAATAGAAGCATAGGGTATGTTTTCCAAGACTATGCTTTGTTTCCGCACATGACGGTTGAGAAGAATGTGATGTACGGTAAGCCCCAAAAAGGAATTATGCCGAACAAAGTCCTTACCGTATCCAATGTATTAGGGATGCTGAAAATAGAACATTTGAGAAATCGCTATCCCGATCAGATCTCGGGGGGAGAAAAACAAAGAGTTGCGCTTGCCCGTGCTTTAATGACTGAACCCGAACTTTTGCTACTGGATGAACCTCTTTCTGCTCTTGATCAGGACACACGTTGTACGCTCCAACAAGAGTTACTTAAGCTTCAATCCCAATGGAAGATCCCTTTCATTCTAGTGACGCATGATGTTCAAGAAGCAGAAATGCTGGGTGATCAAATTATTAAACTAGACCAGGGTAAACAAGTGGTCATTTGGAAGAACAATAAAAGACAGTGAGGGAACCTATAACATGAATATAAAATCCATATATGGTCATAATTAATTAGAAGACTATAAATGGAGGTTGGAAAATGCAAATATCTACTAGGAATCAGCTCAAGGGTAAAATTAAGGAATTAAAAAAAGGCCCCGTTTCGACTGAAGTCATCGTAGAAATTGGTGGTCAAACACTCGTAGTGGCCTCAATAACGACAGGTTCAGCGGATTCAATGGGACTAAAAGTCGGAGACGATGTCAGCGCTCTTGTTAAAGCAAGTTCAGTTATGATTATGAAATAATAACCAAGACAGTCCAAGACCGAAAAACACCCATAGGGGTATTTTTCGGTCTTAAAACATGTATGGTGTGAAGAAGATCCATTGCCTTTTTTTAGGTAATAGTATATTATGAAGGGGATAAAAAAACTAAATTTAATAGACATAAGGAGGAAATATGATAAAGAACAAAGTTCTGATTGTAGGAACCATTATGGTGTTGATGGTCTCTCTTTCCGGTTGTGCAAAAAAACCTGCAGCGCCAGTACCACCCGCAGCCAATACCGCAGTATTGCCAGAAGGTCATCCCACTGAAACTCCAGTTGTACCTGGAGGCAAAGTAAGCCAGGCTGATGTGGAAACCAAAATAAACGACTTGATTAGTAAAAAGTACCCTGGCGATTGGAAAGTTGCTGGAACCACTTTAACGAAGGGTTCCTATACTGAAAATGCCAATTATAAGATAGTGGATGACATAGCAACGTTGTTCCCAGATACCATGGGAGTCTCCATTTTCGTCGGTGAAGAGAGAATATCTTCCAGTGTTAAACAAGGCACTGAAAGAGTTTTAACAGGGTATGCTACCCCTCCTACCGTGGGTGAAGTTATGAAAAGTGGGAAATCCACGAGTACTCTTAGCAGTGGTTATCTGAAGGTCTATCTACCTTTCAAGGATCGCGCTGGTAAGACCGTTTCAGTGATGACGGTATCAGTACCGCAAGCATAAATACCTGAAGCAACGTAAAACACTATTTCGAGATTTAAAAACCCCGTACCGGTATAATTTTACCGGCGCGGGGTTTTCTTTTGAAGGTATGAACGACATGACAAAGAAGCAAAATGCAACCCTAATTTATTTATCGAATTTCAGGATTCGGACGGGGTTTGCTGATCTCAATTAACTTAGCAATTCCCCAAGCTACAACGGCATAGACAATCATAGCAATAATGGTCATCGGTTCTAAAACTGCCTGGGCTTCAATTCCTTTCGTTACAGCCGATGGGAAGATACCTGAAAAAGGAGATAAGAACACTTGAGATACTGAATAAATGAAAGATACGATGGGACTTTGAGGATTAGCGCCTAGCAGTTTGAAGACAAGGCGAAAGGCAAATAATACTTCTAACACGCCTAAGATATAATAGACTATTTTTCTCGCTTTGAGATTACCTTGGTCAGCTCTTGTGAGGGTACCTTCATTGGTCGGGCGTTGCTCTGGTTTCAGTTCATCCATTGTTGAACCTCCCTATATAGTTGATGTGTATTATCTTTCCACATTTACAAGTAACTATAACATAACCAAGTTTATTCTGTTAATTGTAAGAAAATTATCGCTATTCTATCAAATTAAAGAGATTCAATTGTTAAATAATTCACAAGATCATTGACAAAATAATTGGATATTGATAGTATGTTAAATAACATAGTATCGGTGGGTCGCCGCTCTAAATAAAATAAAGGGGAGTTACTTACATGAAAAATGATATCGAGATTGCACAGGCAGCAGAAATGAAACCAATCGTAGAGATTGCCAAACAAATCGGTTTACAAGAGGATGAGCTTGAGTCTTATGGTAAATATAAAGCCAAGATTAATTTGAGTGTATGGAACCGGTTAAAAGATAAACCCAATGGTAATCTCATCTTAGTAACAGCGATTAATCCTACCCCTGCAGGAGAAGGAAAAACAACCGTCACCGTTGGATTAGGACAAGCACTCTCCAAAATGGGCAAGAAGGCTATGATTGCGTTACGTGAGCCATCACTAGGACCTTGCTTCGGAGTTAAGGGTGGAGCCGCTGGGGGTGGTTATGCTCAAGTTGTGCCTATGGAAGATATCAATCTACATTTCACCGGTGATTTCCATGCCATCACTTCTGCTCATAGTCTCTTAGCAGCGATGTTAGACAACAGTATTCAACAGGGAAACCTTTTAAATATTGATCCTCGTCAAGTGGTACTCCGTCGTGTCGTAGACATGAATGACCGTGCTCTCCGCAAAATCGTCATCGGTTTGGGTGGCCCTAAGGAAGGAATGCCTCGCGAAAACGGTTATGATATTACAGTCGCCTCTGAAGTTATGGCAATCCTTTGCTTGGCAAGTGATCTCATGGATCTCAAAGCACGTTTCGGTAAGATTGTCGTGGCCTATACCTATGATGGTAAGCCTGTCACTGCTCATGATTTAGAAGCTGAAGGCGCAATGGCACTTCTCATGAAAGATGCGATTAAGCCAAATCTCGTTCAGACCTTAGAAAACACACCTGTGTTTATCCACGGTGGGCCTTTTGCAAATATTGCTCATGGATGTAACAGCATCATGGCAACGAAGCTCGCTCTCAAACTGGCTGACTATGTCGTCACAGAAGCTGGTTTTGGCGCTGACCTTGGAGCAGAAAAATTCTTTGATCTCAAGTCCCGCTTCGCTGGATTTAAACCTGGAGCTGTCGTCATTGTGGCAACTGTCCGGGCCTTAAAGATGAATGGTGGACTTGCGAAAGATCAATTAGGCTCAGAAGACTTAGAAGCCTTAGAACGTGGTATTGTCAACCTTGAGAAACATATTGAAAACATGGGTAAATTCGGTGTTCCTGCGGTTGTCGCGATGAACCGGTTCCCAACTGACACGGATGCTGAGCTAGACTTCATACGCAAGAGATGTCAGGCGTTAGGTACTGAAGTGGCACTTTCTGAAGTGTTTACAAAAGGCGGCGAAGGCGGCGTTGAGCTCGCTACAAAAGTAATGGCCTTGCTCGATAGCAAAAAATCCAACTTCAAAGTTCTTTATGAATTGGAAATGCCTATTGAGGACAAAATCGCTAAAATTGCCAAAGAAATTTATGGCGCGGATGGCGTTAACTATGATAAAGCAGCTCTTCTTTCTATGAAGAAATATACTGAGATGGGTTATGGCGATTTGCCGATCTGTATGGCCAAGACCCAGTACTCTCTCACCGATGACCAGACTAAATTAGGCCGTCCGACTGGTTTTACCATCACAGTTCGGGAACTACGCCTTTCTGCTGGAGCAGGGTTCTTGGTAGCGGTTACAGGCGCTATTATGACCATGCCAGGATTGCCAAAACGTCCAGCAGCTATGAGAATGGACATTGATGCCGACGGAGTCATCACAGGATTGTTCTAAACCGTAAGTAAATGAAGAAGTCCCGACGGTTCAATTTGAACTGTCGGGACTTCTTTTCTTGCTAAAAAACTCACAGGGAATAGGTGAACATTTGGGGACATATTCATCGAAGTATTGGAGACAAGAAAGCTACCGATCAACAAACGTTATCGGTAGCTTTCTCTAGTGCGCCCGGCATGGGCGTTGTCTCTAGGGTGAAAGTCCCGAATGGTGAAGACAACAGTAGCCATAGCTTAATGCAAGGGTGTTCGCCGCGAGGCGAAATCTGAAGGAAGCAAGCGGCAAATCTCCGGCCCGAGGAACACGAATCTTATATAAGGCTCTTTGCAATTGGATGAGTTTGCTAGACAAAACAAAGTCCATGTTGTCGAAGATTGCAGGGAGTAAATGAGGCGGGTAGATGGAGAGAAAGACAACGTTCTTACCCGGGGAGATCTGCCACCGAACGAAGTAACTTTGTAACTCAAGTCGAGAGGCTTGACTGAAGTGGCAGAAGTCAGCAGACGGCATAGTAGCTTTCGGTAATTAACGAAAGTGAAGGCCAGAACGATAAGTGAGGGATGAAATTTGGCAAGCTCGAACTCAAAGCGCAGACAGCAGAAAACTTCGCAAGAAGCCTTCTTACGGAAGAATGTGGTGAATACACAGTGGGCCGTAGGTCAAGGGCCTAGTTTTGAGACGGCGCAACCCAAAGGAACAACCCCGAACGAAGAAATCGGATTGTTGGAGCAGGTATTGGAGCGTGAGAACATGCTTCAGGCAATACATCGGGTGGAGAGAAACCAAGGAGCCCCGGGAATCGATGGCATGACGGTAGAAGACCTCCGGCAATATGTCAAAGAAAACTGGGTGGAAACCAAAGAAACTCTTCTTGAGGGTACCTATAAACCGAGTCCAGTCCGGCGAGTGGAATTACCAAAACCCGGCGGCGGAACAAGGTTGCTAGGTATACCTACCGTTATAGACCGTCTAATTCAACAAGCCTTAAACCAAGTACTCACCCTAATCTTTGATCCGAATTTCTCCCCGTATAGCTACGGGTTTAGAGCGGGAAAGAAGGGACATGACGCAGTCCGTCAAGCAAGAGAATACATCCAGCAAGGCTACAAGGTCGTCGTTGACACCGACCTGTCTAAATTTTTCGACCGAGTAAATCACGACATGCTAATGTCAAGGGTAGCCAGAAAGGTCAGGGACAAGCGTGTCCTGAAACTCATTCGGGCGTATCTAGAAGCAGGAGTACTCCAAGGGGGAGTCGTGACCAAGTCGGAAGAGGGCGTTCAGCAGGGAGGCCCAATGAGTCCGTTGCTTGCCAACATCATGTTGGATGATTTCGATAAGGAGCTTACACGAAGAGGTCACAATTTTGTGCGTTATGCAGATGATGTGAACATCTATGTAAAGAGTTTCCGAGCAGGCAGACGAGTCATGGATAGCATAACCAAGTACTTGGAAGGGAAATTGAGACTAATAGTAAACCAAGAGAAAAGTGCCGTAGACCGTCCCTGGAAACGTAAGTTTCTGGGTTTTAGCTTCTATACAGGTAAGGAAATTGGCATTCGTCTAGCCCCTAAAACTATTGAACGACTGAGGGAGAAGATACGGGAATTAACCCAAAGAAAAACCCCGATCCCAATGAAGGAACGGGTAAAGGAGCTCTCTCAATACTTGATGGGCTGGATGGGCTACTACGCGCTAGCTAATGCTAAAAGCATACTTGGACACATGGATGAATGGATACGCCATCGTTTACGAATGTGTGTATGGAAGCAATGGAAAAGAGTCAGGACAAGAATTCGGGAGTTTAGAGCACACGGCGCTCCAGATTGGATGGCTTTGGGCTATGCAAATACAAGAAAAGGCCCATGGTCCGCATCCCTGCTTTTGAATCCCGTCTTGACAAAGGAATACTGGCGAAAGCTTGGACTAATGAGCCTCATGGACCGATATCTGGAAATTCGCAACGCTTAACGAACCGCCGTGTACCGAACGGTCCGCACGGTGGTGTGAGAGGACGGCGGAGAAACTCCGCCTCCTACTCGATTACTAGTCAGAAAGTATAACTTATTTTTATATACTTTCTGGAAGGTCCCTTCATGCCATGAAGCGCAACTAAGGCGACTGGCTAAGCTAGCGACTTCCCAAATCATAGGGCGTTTCCTGATAGAGGTAGTAATTGAGCCAATTTTGAAAGAGTAAACTAGTATGGGAACGCCATTTATGGACCGGTCTCTTCGTGGGGTCATCATTCGGGAAATAGTCTTTAGGGACAGCGATGGAAAGCCCCTTGGCGATGTCCCGATCATATTCCTCTTTTAAGGTCAACGTATCGTATTCCGAATGCCCAGTGACGAACACTTGACGGCCGTCTTTCGATACAATTAGGTAAAGACCGGCTTCATCGGACTCCGACAGGATCTCCAATTCAGGGTGTTTCTCAATGTCACATCGCTTTATCTCCGTATGACGTGAGTGGGGAACGTAAAATTCGTCGTCAAAGCCTCGTAGGAGCTGCATCCCGTTGATGCCGCGTTTGTTAACATCGTGTTTAAAGATACCAAACATTTTCTCATCGAGTGGGTATTTAGGGATGCCGTAATGGTGATACAGACCGGCCTGGGCGCCCCAGCAGATGTGAAGCGTGGACGTTACGTGGGTTTTGGTCCAGTCCATGATGTCTTGAATTTCTTGCCAGTAGGTGACTTCCTCAAATTCAAGATGCTCGATGGGCGCCCCTGTAATGATCATACCATCGAACTTTTGCTGTTTAATGTCACTGAAGTTTTTATAAAAAGAATCCATGTGTTCTTGAGCCGTATTTTTACAAGAATGGGTTTCAATCTGCAAGAGAACAATGTCGACTTGCAAGGGAGAATTCCCGAGCAGTCTTAAAAGCTGTGTTTCTGTTGTTTCCTTGCGCGGCATCAGATTGAGTATAACAATCTTCAAGGGACGTATATCTTGGTGATAAGCGCGTTCTTCACTCATCACGAAGATATTTTCTCGACTCAATATATCAATGGCCGGTAAGTGTTCAGGTATTTTAATTGGCATTGTTCTATCCTTTCTGACTGACCAGAAGTGCTTGATTCAAATCATACAGCAGATCGTCAATTGTCTCTAATCCAATGGATAGTCGGATCATATCCGGTGATATGCCGGCAACGCGCTGCGCTTCCTCGTCGAGCTGTTGATGGGTTGTGCTTGACGGATGAATGACCAGAGACTTGGCATCCCCAACGTTTGCCAAATGCGAAAATAGTTTAAGGCTGTTTATGAACTTCTTGCCTTGCTCAAGCCCGCCTTTGACCCCGAAGGTAAAGATCGATCCGGCGCCCTTGGGCAAATATCTTTTCGCAAGGGCGTGATAAGGACTTTCTGCAAGTCCTGGATAGTTAACCCAAGTGACTAATTCATGCTGGTCGAGAAATTCAGCGACTTTTTGGGCGTTTTCGACATGGCGTTCCATGCGCAGGGGAAGGGTTTCTAAGCCTTGTAAAAACAAGAAAGAATTAAAAGGGGAGATGGCGGCCCCGGTGTCGCGTAAAAGGGATACTCTAGCTCTGATGATATAGGCAACGTTACCGCAAGCTTCTGTATAAACAATGCCATGGTAGCTGGGATCCGGTTGGCTGAGGCCTAGAAACTTGCCGTTATTCCAGTCGAATTTGCCAGAGTCAATAATGACCCCACCAATAGAAGTCCCGTGTCCGCCAATGAATTTGGTGGCAGAATGAACGACGATGTCTGCTCCATGCTCAATCGGACGACACAAGTATGGTGAAGCAAACGTATTGTCTACGATGAGTGGAATCCCGTTTTCATGGGCAATGTTGGCAATCGCTTCTAAATCAGCAATATTAATTTGTGGATTACCGATGGTTTCGGTATAGAGGGCTTTTGTTTTGGGCGTAATTTTTGAGCGGAATTCTTCTGGTTTGTCGACATCAACAAAGTGCACTTTGATGCCAAGTCTAGCAAACGTATAGGCAAATAACGTGTAAGTTCCACCGTAAAGGGAACTCGAAGCGACAATTTCATCGCCAGCTTGCGCGATATTTAAGATGGAATAGGTAATAGCTGCTTGACCAGAGGCCGTGGCGAGTGCCGCAGCGCCTCCTTCAAGTTGTGCCATACGTTGTTCAAAGACGTCTTGAGTCGGATTCATCAGCCGACCGTAAATATTACCAGGTTCTTTAAGGGCAAATAGATTGGCAGCATGATCAGTATCATTGAAAACAAAGGAGGATGTCTGGTAGATTGGAACGGCGCGTGAATTGGTCGCTGAATCGGGTGTTTGCCCACCATGTAAGGATAGGGTTTCAAATCCAAGTTGACGTTCTTTTGTCATAATAATTCCTCCTAAATGAATAATTACGGTGCATTGCAGTTTTTAAATCAATAAAAAACGACGACTTCAAGAGAAGCGGTCGTTATATTATTTAACACGCTTCTCTCATCTATCAGAACCTAGGGTTCTGTTGGAATTAGCACCTTATAGTTTACACTATCGGTTGCTGGGCGTCATTGGGCCAGTCCCTCCGCCACTCTTGATAAGAGAAATAAAATATGCAGTTGTTGTGCTATAGGTTACAGCTACTATATAACGAATCAATATGTGTGTCAATATACAGCCATTGCGAATACCGTGTTATATATTTAGAGAAGATCGGGTACGTTCGTATGGATCTCGACGTCAACGGTGTACACCAGTCCTTTAGGCACCATTTTAGTTAATTCCGGCATGATCAAATCAATTTTATCGACCGTATCAACAATCTCCAGAATCATGGGTAAATCGGAGGATAATTCTAATAAACGAGCACTACGCAATACTTTATCGTGCCCGTAGCCTTCGATTCCTCTGAAGACAGTCACTCCGCTAATCCCTTGCTCTTTCAGCCAGTGAACTAAATATTGGTATAAGGGCTTGTTGTTAAAACGTTCCTTTTCGCCGACATAAACTTTGAGCAGTTTGGCCTTTCCAATCATAAGGCTGCCTCCTTTCAAATTTACTTAGAGTAATCGTGCCAAACCTACCCCTAAGGCTACGCCGGTAAACCCAACGACAATGCTAAGCACAGTATATAATCCGGCCGTAAAAAGGCTACCACCTTCCAATAAGGCAATGACTTCAAAACCAAAGGTGGAGAACGTTGTGAAAGCACCTAAGAAACCGACGCCGATTCCTAGCCGCCAGAGGGGGCTGACGTTTAAACGTTCAATGAATAATATATGTAAGAATCCCAGCAGAAACGCTCCGCTCACATTAATAATAAACGTGTGCAAAGGGAATCCCTGGTTCCATTTACTTGAGATCCACACCCCAAGACCATAGCGGGAAAGAGCTCCAAGTGCGCCACCTATGGTAATGACAAGTATCGTTTGCATGACGTTACCTCATATTCTTAAATTCAAGGGGTCTTTGAGACATGAAAGAAGTTATCTTTATCATAATACATAAGAAGAGTGTTAACAACCAAGAGGATGACATAGGGTATAGCTCACACAGTTAGGCTCTGAAAGGAGTAGCTTTATGATTTATTTAGATAATGCAGCAACGACTTGGCCGAAACCTCAACAAGTTGTAATGGCGGTTGAAGAGGCTCTTGTACACAAAGGTGGCAATGCGGGTAGAGGAGGGCACGGAGCTGCAATTCAGGTGGGAAGAATGATTCACCAGACAAGGGAAGACTTGTGTACTTTATTTGGAACAGATGATCCGACGCGTGTTATCTTCACCCATAATGCGACTCATGCCTTGAATCAAGCGTTATTCGGTCTTTTGCAGAAGGGCGATCATGTCATCACGTCCTCGATTGAGCATAATGCTGTAACTAGACCGCTTTGGGTTCTAAGACAAAGAGGGGTTCACGTGACGGAAGTGCCGGGGATACCAGGAAAAGAGTTTGAGCTGGAAGCTTACCACAAGGCTTTTCGGCCGAACACTAAGTTGGTGGTGACGTTACATGCCTCAAATGTGACGGGCACCTTGTTACCTGTTAAAGAAATCGGGCAAATTGCCCATGAGCACGGCGCTTATTATTTGTTGGATGCTGCGCAAACCGCAGGGGTCCTCCCCATCAATATGGAGCATCTTGTCGTAGATTTACTCGCCTTTCCGGGACATAAAGGGCTACTGGGGCCTCAGGGAACGGGAGGTCTCATTGTTAGGCAGGGGATACGTTTGGAGCCGTTGATCTACGGTGGGACGGGAAGTGTGTCTGAAGAAGATCGTCAGCCGGATTTTCTGCCGGATGCCTTGGAAAGTGGCACCATGAATGGAGCAGGTATTGCTGGATTGGGAGAGGGAGTGCGGTACCTTCTTAATGAAGGAATCGATAAAATAAGGGCTCGCGAGCAAGCGTTATGTCGTAAGTTATGGAACGGGTTACGAGAGATACCAGGTGTTACCCTCTATGGAAGTGACCTAGTGGAGGAACGGTCTCCTATTGTGGCTTTTAATATAGGGAAACTTGATTCTGTAGAGGCTAGCTTTATATTAGAACAGAACGCAGGCGTCATCGCGAGGGCTGGATTACACTGCGCTGCCCATGTTCACAGGATGCTAGGAACTTTGGAACAGGGGATTATTCGTTTTAGCCCTTCTCATTATACGCGTGAGGAAGAGATTGAAACGGCCCTACGGGCGGTAAAGAGGGTCGCTGAGGATTAGACGATTAGACGACTTTCCTATTTTCCCAGAGAGTTTCGTGGCAAAGAAGCGCCGTGCACCCGCACTGGGAGGTTTCGATCTCGATGGTCGTGTGAGCGATTCCGAACTCTTTAAAGATATATTCCTTGAACTGTTTGATAACTTCCGTGCTCCGCTCAAGGGAGCCATTGGGATCAACCATTAGATGACAACTGAGGGCAACTCGTTCAGGAGTCACACTCCAAACATGAAGATCATGAATATCTTTGACCCCCGGTAAGGTCTGAACATAAGCGAGTAAACGGTCAAAATCGAAATTAGCGGGAGCCCCTTCCATTAAAATGTTCACCGTTTCCTTGACAATCTTCCAGGCAGTCCAAGCAATCAGAAGAGCAATCAAAACGGAAATGATGGGATCAATCGTATACCAATGCGTGAAATGCATGATTACAGCACCAAGGATAACGCCTGCTGAAGCTGCGGCATCGCCTAAGACGTGGAGAAGGGCAGAACGGACGTTGAGGTTATCTTCTCCACCGCGGAAACCGAAGGCAATGACCAGGTTGACAATCACACCAACACTTGCACTTAGCACCATAATGGTACTTTGCACGGGCTGGGGATCTTGAAAACGTTGGAAGGCTTCATATAGAATTACGAAAGCAATAATAATCAGAGTGAGCGAATTCGCTAAGGCGGCTAGGATCCCGGTGCGATGATAGCCAAATGTCTTATCGAGGGTTGGAGATTTTTGCGCTTGAACAGCTGCAAACCAGGCAAGGCCTAAAGCGGCAACATCTGTCAGCACGTGTCCGGCGTCACTGAGGAGGGCTAAGCTATTTGCTAAGCTTCCTCCGATCACCTCTACAGCCAAGATGAAGAAGGTTGCAAAGAAAGCCCATTTTAGCTTTGTTCCTGCGGCGTGAACGTGTCCCCCCAATGCACTATGGTTGTGGCCATGGTCATTGTCATCGTGGTAGTCGCTCGCAACCCGCTGTTTAGGTTTTGGCATGGGCGATTTCCTCCTTATTTTAGAGCCTCATTACCTTTGCATTGTTATGATTTAATTGATTGGCAATAGGACCTGCCTTCGAATATGTGAAGAAAAGTGGGTATGGGAATATGTTGACCCGAACCGGTCCAAATGATTCTTCCTCTTTATAGGTTAGGCTTAAACACATTATAACGATTGCGTGAATGTTTGTGAATAGTAGATGCATGTTTTGATTGTAATCGTTAGGTCGCTGTGGTATTTTATATATGAACAGTTAAACATATGAGCATATATACCATATATTAAGATAAACATGATATTAGACTGTTTGTGGGAGGGAAAGAGATGTCTGAGCAGATGCATAAGCTAGAAGAACGAGTGAAGTATTGTATTGAAGGGGAATTCTGTGCCAATTGTTCCTCCAAAATGGAGAGAATGTTGAGCTCGACAGAAGGCATGGGAGAGACAACAATCAATTATGCGACCAAGACTGTTTTCTTGCCCCCTTCACGCGTAGCGCAGGCTCAGGACATTATAGAAAAAATTGAGCAGGGCGTTAAACTCGTACCGATCCATTTAAAGCGAGAAAAGGCGATTGTGGATAAGACTGGTGCTGTGACAAAGGAGAATAAACGGAGAATTATTAGAATCATTTCAGCGTGTGCGCTATTTGCAGTGGGTTTGTTGTTTGAGTCGAGTTGGAAAAATAGTTCTTGGGCGGTTCTGGAGTATCTGGTTTATTTAACGGCCTATTTTATCGTCGGCTACCAAGTCTTAGCCAAGGCCGCCCGCAATATATTCAGGGGACAGCTCTTTGATGAGAACTTTCTGATGTCGTTGGCGACTGTCGGGGCGATCGCCATTCATGCCTTGCCTGAAGCGGTGGCTGTCATGTTGTTCTATTCCATGGGTGAATACTTAGAGGAGCGAGCAGTCAACCGTTCCCGTCATTCCATCCAGGCTTTGCTGAATTTCCGTCCGGAGTATGCTAATCTAATTCATCAGCTAGAGGTGGTCAAAGTTGATCCAGAAGAAGTGCAGGTCGGTCAGCAAATCTTGGTTTGTCCGGGAGAAAAGGTTCCTTTGGACGGCGAAATTGTGAACGGGAGTTCGTTTGTCGATACATCGGCTCTGACCGGTGAGTCAGTGCCGAGAAAAGTCCAAGTTGGGGAGACCATTTTGGCCGGCATGTTGAATACAACGGGGGTCTTGACGATGCGGGTCACGAAGGTGTTTGCCGAGTCATCCGTTCAAAAGATTTTAGATTTGGTCGAGAACGCCGGTACCCACAAAGCAACCACCGAAAAGTTTATTACGACCTTTGCGCGTTATTATACGCCTGCCGTTGTTGTGGTGGCAACAAGCATAGCGTTAGTGCCTCCACTTTTGATGGGCGGGAATTTTCAGGATTGGCTGTATAGAGCGCTGACAATATTGGTCATTTCTTGCCCCTGTGCTCTCGTGATTTCTGTGCCCCTTGGCTATTTTGGAGGGATCGGCGGTGCTTCACGTCACGGGATCTTGATCAAAGGGGCGAACTATCTAGAAGCGCTAACTGATCTTGGCACCGTGGTGTTTGATAAGACGGGAACTTTGACGGAAGGCGTTTTTGAAGTGGTAGAAACCAGACCGGCAAAAGGATATACAGAAAGGGCACTTTTAGAAATAGCTGCCCGTGCGGAAGCTTATTCTCCTCACCCTATTGCTAAGTCTATTCGCGAGAAGTTTGGAGAAGATTTGAAAGATCGTGATTTCACAGGTTCACAAAGTTATGAAGAGGTAAGTGGTCAAGGGATTCGAGCGCTCTTAAGTGGAAAGACGGTGTTAGTGGGTAAAGCTGGATTATTGGAACAGGCTGGGATCACTTTTCCTAGACTTGCGGTTGACAGGGAACTGGGGACCGTCGTATACATCGCCGTAGATGGAGACTATGTGGGTCAATTGACAATCTCTGACCGCGTTAAGCCCGATGCCAAATTGGCCATTGCTCGCTTAAACCAGATGGGTATTAGAACGGTCATGCTCACTGGGGATAACCAAACCGTCGCCACAGCCGTCGCGGAAGAACTGGGCTTGAGCGAATATCATTTTGATTTAATGCCAGAGGATAAGGTTTCTTGGCTTGAAACACTGAGTCAAGTAAAGAAACGCGGCAAAGTTGCGTTTGTGGGTGATGGTCTCAATGATGCGCCGGTGTTAACTCGTGCGGATGTGGGGATCGCAATGGGCGGTTTGGGGTCGGATGCAGCGATTGAAGCTGCCGATGTCGTGATTATGGAAGATCAACCGAGTAAGGTTGTGGAGGCAATCCATATTGCTCGGTACACTAAGAAGATTATTTGGCAAAATATTGGCGTTGCACTGGGTGTGAAGTTGGTCTTTATTTTATTAGCGGTGTTTGGACTCACCAATATGTGGATGGCAATTATCGCCGACGAAGGCGTGGCCTTACTGGCGATTATGAATGCCATGCGTGTCCGGTGGTATCGCAGCCCAGAAAGATCCCTTCCAAAAGCTTTGCACTCTGCAGCTGTTAGAGTGGCAGCACGGTAGAATTCTATGTTAGAATAAAGTAAGGCGTGAGGCCTATTCATCTTAAGTTCGGAGTGATGTCGGATGTTTGTAAAAAATCCAGAAGCTGATGCTGCACTTGATGGAAA
>Ga0209125_1001829_pt1 | contig 18255 bp, 15 predicted proteins | sample BarGraIncub1131A_FD_184503 | JGI IMG/M metagenome (GOLD analysis project Ga0209125, IMG submission 184503) | Arctic peat soil microbial communities from Barrow, Alaska - Barrow Graham LP Incubations 11-31A (SPAdes) (version 2) | ecosystem: Environmental > Terrestrial > Soil > Wetlands > Peat...
CTGTCGCCACAAAAAGCGGAACCATTACAGTCACGGGCAGTCCCGTTGCGATTCACCAACGGAAAGTGGATTTGCTCCGCTCCAATTCCGTGTCTGGAGTGGGTGTAGATGCGCGTGGTCGCATTCGCTGGCTGGAGCGCGGAAACAAGTCGCAGGTGGGAATCTATTGGATGCAACAGAATTAAGACTTGCTGACTGTGGTCGACTCAAATGAAGATTATTTCATCCCTAATGATTGCTTGTATGGGGCTTGTCTCCTCCTTGTCGGCACTCACCGCAACGAGCCTGTTTCCGGTTTCCGGTTCCACAGGGCTTTGCCTAGACGCACCGCTGCGCATCCATTTTGATCAGCGGCCGGCGATGAATTGGGGTGGCTCCATCCGCATCCGGAATTTGGAAAATAACATCGTTGTGAAAACATGGGATTTGAGTACCAATCCCGGCGATCCACAAACGACAGATGTATCCCCCAACTGGCCGTGGAAGGATTCGGTGGGTTACACACAGCGCAATGTGTGGCCGCTTGTATTGGATAGCGTACCTGGCAACCTGGCCCAGGTCCGTATTCCCCAACATCTGCTACAGCCCAATACCCAGTATCAAGTGGAGGTCGATGGCTCAGTCCTGAAAGGGGCGGATGGTAGCGCATTTTCCGGGATTGCTGCGGGAGCATGGACATTTACCACAGGGAATGCACCCACATCCAAAAGCACCATTATTGTTGCGGATGACAATTCAGGAGATGTGTGTTCCATTGAGCGAGGAATCGAACTGGTGCCCTCCAACAGCAAAACACCGGTGCAGGTTTTGGTTCGTGCTGGCTATTACCGCGAGATGATTGCGGCCAAATCCAAAAGCCAGTTGCAATTGTATGGCGCAGGCACCGATCAGACCTTTATCCGCTATTTCAACAGCAATAATCTAAATGACAATGGCTCCGCTTATCGCAACATGGTCATTCTGCAAGGCAATCAAATGTCCTTGCGCGCACTGTCCTTGACCAATACCGTCAATGTGGCGGGTGGCCAAGCCGAAGCCTTGTATCTGCAGGGCGACTCGAATATTGTGGCGGATGTGTTTTTGCACAGCTTTCAGGACACCTGGCTCAATAATGGCGGGCGCGCCTATGTGCAGGATGCTACCATAGAAGGTAGTGTAGATTTCATTTGGGGCTATTCTCCTGTATTCTTTAAGCGCACGACCTTGGTGATGAACCGTACCGGCTCCGTGATTGTGCAGCCACGCAACGATGATCTGCATCATGGCTATGTCTTTGACAGTTGCACCATCAAGGCTGACAAAAATGGTTATAGCGGATCTCATTTCGCTCGCGATGCAGGTGCAAGCTATGCTTATGGCGAGGTGATGTTCCTGCATACCAGAATCGAGAATGGCACATTTTTGGCTCCTGCACCCTGGACCATTAATGCCACCACCGATTCCACCAAGTTGCGTTTTTGCGAATATCAGTCTATGGATGCAGCCGGCTCTTTACTGACAATTTCGGGAACCCAACGGCAGCGTTTACAGTGCAGCGCCGATTCAGTCACGGCCCACGCCCAGCCATCTTTTGTACTTAGCGGATGGACTCCGAATGTCCCCAGCCTTGCCAGTATTCTTGCGCTGACAGGGAGTGCAATTGCTCCCGCACAGATCATCAAACATGGCGCGGGGAGTTCTTCCCAAGGGGTGACTGTGGGCGATTCCATTGTTGCGTTTAGCTTTGCGTGGCTGAATGCGACTACGGTAACCGTGAGCGGAATGCCTGCTGGCCTTACGGCGACAGTCGACAATGCTGCCAAAATCGTATCCATTTCCGGAGCCGTTTCCGCTGCTCCAGGCGATTACACCTATACCGTTACCACCGTGGGTGGCGATTCCAATGTGACCCGTTCCGGTGTATTTAGTGTGGTGTCTGATTCAACCAACATACCTACTGACGTTTTCACCAAGGAAATTGTTGCCCGCTATTCCTTGCTTCGCAGTACCTCTGGCTTTGAACTACATGGAACAACAGGGCGCGAGATTTTGGAAATCGTGGATAGCCAGGGTCATTTATTGGTTCGCCTCCATGCTACTGTGGGGTCCACTCGCTGGCAGGCCTCGGGATTGAATGGGAATCAGGCCCTTTTCTTGGTACTGCGTGCCGGTGCGTTGGAACGGAGTTGGATGCTAGTCAACCTTCGTTAGCAATAAGCGTGGGTGTCAAATGGCCAGGATAAAAGCATTCAATATTGATGCACTTTGGGGGGTGATTGGGCGCGTCAGCCCCACCGTTAGGCGAGGCTCAATGTGATTTACCGATGTACACAGCGCGACTATTTGCTTTGATCTCCACCTTTGGTGAAGATGACTCTGCGTTCGTTCTGCCCAAGTGGTTATTTGGGCAGGCGTGTTCGAATCCCAATTACTAACTTTCGCTTTATGTCTAGCATATTTGGAAAAATGTTTGCGATTTCGACCTGGGGCGAAAGCCACGGTGCCGGAATTGGTGCGGTTGTGGATGGTTGCCCTGCTGGGCTCGTTTTATCCGAGGCTGATCTCCAGCCCGACTTGGATCGCCGTAGGCCTGGGCAAAGCGCCCTGACGACTCCGCGCAAGGAAGCCGATCGCGTGCAAATTCTTTCGGGGGTTTTTGAGGGTCGCACCACGGGCACTCCGATTTCTCTGCTCATCCCCAACGAAGACCAGCGCTCCCACGACTACTCCGACATGGTCGATTGGTACCGCCCTTCGCACGCCGACTTGACCTATGACCTCAAATACGGGTTTCGCGACTATCGCGGAGGTGGACGCAGCTCGGTGCGCGAATCTGCGGCACGTGTGGCGGCGGGTGCCATTGCGCGCAAAATGCTGCGCGAAGTCTGTGGCACGGAAATTCTCGCCTATGTGACCTCCATTTACGACGTCGACGCCCAGATCGATCCATCCCAGGTGACTTTTGACGCCATCGAAGCCTCACCGGTGCGTTGCCCCGATCCCATTGCCGCCGCCAAAATGGAACTGGCCATTCTCGCCGCTAAAAAAGATCAAGATTCCGTGGGTGGCGTTGTAACTTTGCTCGTGCGGCGTCCGCCAGTCGGTGTCGGTGAACCTGTTTTTGACCGCGTCAATTCCAAACTCGCCCAAGCCATGCTTTCCATCCCGGCCTGCAAGGGCTTTGAGCTCGGTTCCGGATTTGCTGGTTCACGCATGAAGGGCTCCGAGCACAACGACACCATCGTCTACGCCGAGGGCGCGTTCCATACCCGCACCAACCGGGCCGGTGGCACTCTGGGTGGCATCAGCAATGGCGAAGACATCATTTGCCGCATTGCGTTCAAGCCAACCGCCACCATCAGCCGTCCTCAGGAAACCGCAAGCCGCAACCATGAAAATGGGATATTGGCCGCCAAGGGTCGTCATGATCCGTGCGTAGTTCCCAGGGCACCGGTGATCATCGAAGCGATGGCAGCCTTGGTGCTCGCCGACCTGTTTTTGGAACAGCGCGCACGCTCAGGGCTGTTTTCCTGACTATCTGCTTAAGCCGCACTTGAACGGGGGGATTGCCCCTGTCATCTATTTTTGTAGCACAAACTTGTGCGGAATAAGTGTATCCTTTGTGCAGAACATATCAAAGGAGTTCAAATGAACGCGAAATCAATTCTGCACACAGCCGTCATCTCCGTGGCACTTCTCGCCTCTGCAGGCATGGCTGCGAACACTGTCTGGAACATTGACGCCGATCATTCCAACGTGGGCTTCAAAGTCAAGCACATGATGATCAGCAACGTCAATGGCAACTTCGCCAAATTTACCGGAACCATCGAAGCGGACGAGGCGGACCTCACCAAATCCAAGGTGAACGTCTCCATTGATGTCGCTTCGGTTCGCACCGGTGTCGACAAGCGCGATGAGCATCTGCGTAGCCCGGACTTCTTTGATGTCGCTAAATTCCCTACCATGACCTTTGTCTCCAAAACAGTGAAAGTCCTCGCCAAGGACAAGCTGCAGGTGACTGGTGATTTGACTCTGCACGGCGTCACCAAATCGGTGATTCTCGATGTCGATGGCCCAACCGCTGCTTACAAAGATCCCTATGGAAACATCCGCCGCGGCATCACCGCTACCACGAAGATCAACCGCAAAGATTACGGCCTGGTCTACAACGCTGTTCTGGAAACCGGTGGCGTTATGATTGCGGAAGAAGTAGCGATCATTCTGGAACTGGAAGTTCTGAAGAAATAATGGTTTCTTGGGGAAAATCTAGCTTGTCTGCTGGGAGAGCGCATCTCCCGCTCGAGCGCCTTCCAGTCGCACCATCTCATAAACTAGCTTAGCCCAAGCATCACTGCCCCCTGCTCACAAGCCAACGCTGACGCCTTGGCATTCGATGACAGCCCATTAGCCCAAAACGTTATGACTCCTTCGGCCCTCGCAAGCAACGTGTCTCGCTTGCTCTCAATTGACACACCAAGTGTGGCCGAGATGCTCGCGATGCATACAACGAGCTTCCCCATCCCTTTTTGCGCATTTTCATTTCCCGAATAAACCGGCAGCGCTTAAGCCACGGACAGTAGTCTAGAAAGCTTGAGCTATCTGTAAGTTTCTTCTTGTATGGGTTGACTTATCAAGGTTGCCCACTTAAATGTCGAAGAAACCAATAGTTTAGAGATCGATGGACGGCACCGTCGCCTACGCTTCAGAACGTGAAGCCCGCTAGATGGGTCATGCTCCCGCGGTCCGTTTTGCAAAGGAGCATAAGAGTGCAAACAAACGTTTGAATGCCGTGGTGCGCCGGTAAATCATGGATTACTAAATTTCCCTCCATGAAGATTCAGGCCGCGGATAATCGCCCATTTGTGTTCTACGCAATCCTGACGGTGATTGCAAATCTTGTCTGCACCTTGGCTGCGTCCTTCGGTGGGGATCAGAACTATTGGTTGGACTGGGTAACCTATCTCAAAGACTCTGGGTTTCACGGGTTTTCAGGGAACTACCCGCCATTGTATGTAGAATGGTTTTGGTTGGTTGCGAAAATTTACGCTTGGACCGGGATGCCACTGGTCAAAGATTATACCCTCAAGTTCTTAGTGCTATGGCCTGTCTTTTTTGCCCATCTTGTCCTGTTGCGCCTTGTTTGGGTTGAGCTTAAACGTCGTCCATGGACCAAAACGCAGCAGCCATGGATTCTTGGTCTGTGCGCGCTCAATCCGGCATTGTTGCTCGATGGTCCGGTGTGGGGCCAAATCGATTTATTTCCGGCCCTGCTTGCGGTGCTTGCCGTTGCAGGTCTGATCAAACGGTCGCGGCTCACGCTCTGGAGTCCGACTTTTCTCGTTGCAGCGCTTTTATGCAAGTTTCAGATGGTGGCGATTCTGCCAATCTACGCAGGTCTTGCGCTATACCGGTGGAAATGGTTCGCGAAAGGGATTCCTTTCGCAGTTGCTGCGGGAGTCCTGATTGTTCTTCCTTGGTTCATGTTCGATTCGGTTCCGGCCCTATTGCAGAACGCCTATATAAAGAATATGTCCATATACCCTTATGCGACGTTCAATGCGGCAAATTTGTGGATGATTGTAGTCGGCAATATGGTGCCGGATAACCGTTTGCTTTTCCAAGGAACCAAGGTTGCGACCGAGTCCTGGCAGTTTTTTCTGACCGCCAAGGGTTTTGGCATGACGGCCTTTTCTTTGTTGTCTGTGTGGATAATGTGGAAATCCTGGAAAGAGCGTAAAGGACTAGATACCTGGAAATTAGCAACGCTGATAATGTGCGCATTTTTCATTCTTCTTCCTGGAATGCATGAACGCTATTTGCTTCCCGCAGTGCCATTTGCGATGCTTGCTTGGGCGACTGATGTCCGTAAGGGGTTCCTATTCCTGACGGTGGTTATCCTGTGCACGTTCAATATCATGCAGATCAACGGCTTCACGGGGTCTTGGCTGTGGGAGCCTCTTGCCTTGTTTGGTTCCCTGGCGTTTGGATTGGTTTTGGTCAAGGAGCTCCTTGGCGCTAAAGCAAGTCAGAAGCTTGGTAACGTGTTGGCCAGATGTCCTGCACCCATGTGGCTTCCTGAGGTAATTCTTGCCTTGTCATTGGTGGCGATCTTGATCCATCAGGCCACTCCGGCTCCATCCATTTCATTTAGTTCACAGCAGGAATGTGTATTGTTGACATCATTAAGCCCCATTGACTTGTCTGGCGATGTAAGAAAGTGCAATATGAACCGCTCTTATGACAATCAGCCTCTGCATGTGGGTGGGCATTTATACGAAAATGGGATCGGAACCCATGCGCCCTCAATGCTTAGCTACACTCTGCCCGAGGGCGCGGATAGTTTCTATGTCATGGTAGGGGTGGATGACGAAGCGATGCCCGGAGATGTGGAGTTTGCCATTTTGCTCGACGGTCAGGAAAAGTGGACCAGTGCGGAAGCCTTCGGAGGGGCAAAGCCGCAATTGGCTGCCCTATCCCTTGCCGGCACCAAATCGATCAGCTTGGTGACCCGTACCTTGGGCCCTGATTCCTATGACCACGCAGATTGGCTCCAGCCTACCATTACCCTGAATCGTAAGCGTCCCAAATTAGACCCTAGTCTATTGCATCCGCTTGAGTCCTCCCAAGACTACAAGCAACCGATGAGCAATGCCTCTGTCGATGGACACCCTCTTATCTGTAACAAAAAACTCTGGGGCTTTGGATGGGGCTCGCACGCGGCGTCCCGCATGGTATTCCAGATACCGGACAGCGCTAAAACCTTTTCGACACATTTTGGAATTGACGATGAAGCCCAGGGTGGGGAGGTCCAGTTCCGCATCGAACTTGACGGTAAGCCGGTGTGGCAAAGCGAAACAATTCGCAGCGCAACTCCTACGGGCTACGTGAACATTCCTTTGCGAAATGCGACTAAAATTGCCTTGATAACCGATCCGCTGGGTAGCAATTATAGCGACCATGCAGATTGGCTCGAGCCGGTGTTTACCAAATAACGGGCGATTGTTATAGCAAAAGCACTTCTGAATACCTACCTTGCATTGACATGAAATTACCAGAACTGTTACTTTCCCGAATAAGTTTATTCTTTGTTGCGGCTGCCTTGTCTGTAGCTGCAGCACCGACGACTACGGCGTGGAGTTCACCTCCATCGACTGCGAATGGTAGCGATAAAATGCGTATTTTGGTCAGTCAAGCGGTCTATCTGGATACCGCTCTTGCCTCTCGAGTGACGCGCTATGCCCAGGATGTGTGGAAAGGAACAGGCCGTTCTCTCATGTTGGATGTATTTAATGGTTCTTCAGTTGCAGAGCTGAAAAGTCTAATCTACTCCTACTCTCAGGCTGGAGTTACTGAGGTGGCTCTCGTCGGCGATCTACCTAAGCCCATGTGTGAAGATTTTTCGCAAGGATTTATTCCCCGCGATGTGTTTCAGTGTGACATGTATCTGATGACTTATGGGACGTACAACCCTGTCAGTGGCATCGATACCGGGTGGACTGATGTCGGACGGAAATGGTGGGGAATTGCGAAAACCGAAACCGTGTCTACCATAGACTTTGAGTGGGGGATCGGTGCGCCACTGGGACTACCGGTGGAGCAGTTTGCGATTCGCTATGAAGGCTCTATAACAGCGCCGGTCACAGGATCTTATCAGATTGCCGTTTATTCCGACAATGGCCGCTCCCTGCAGCTGAAGCTTCCTACGAACTCCAGTTACAGCAATTGTATCGACCAGTGGAATGATACTTACGATATTCTCTACTCCTGCACCATAAGCCTCAACCAAGGCGATGTGGTTCCATTTGTACTTAAATACTATGAACAGACGGGAGGGGCATACGTTCATTTGCAATGGAAAGAGCCTTCCGCAACTGGATTTACAACCATTCCCGACGCCTCTTTGAGCGATATTCAGGCTACCTATTACAATAATATCTGGATGCAGGAAGATCCTGCCGTTATGGGTACTCCCGCATTTGCTGACAACCACATTTTTGACGGTATCGCTGCCACCAAGGCCTGGAGAACCGATCTAGCCAAAGTACGCCCGGCATTCGTCGCGGTATCCCGTATCGATCCCAGTGCGTCTAGCGCTTATGGATCCCCCAGCTTGATCCTCCAGAAATATTTTGATAAAGATCATCGTTACTGGTCAAATGCCATGGGATTAGGCTCCCGCGGAGTTATCGCTTTCGGTGAGGGCTCTGTCGACAATACGGACACCCGAAGAATTCGGGACTATCTCAATAATCTGTTCGATCCCACGGCTGTTCTCTACCGTGTTGGCGCAAACAGCACTTCTGCAAGCTACCTCAGCGACTTGCAAGATTCCACCGTAGGTGTGAGCATTTACAATGGACACGGCTACGAACGAGGTTTAGGAATCACCAACGGTTTAGAGGATTTCCAACTAGCGGGCATACCGATACAGCCGCTTCTTCTGGACTTAGAGTCCTGCTCCGCTTTGCGAACGATCAAACAAGACGCAGCCCACCCGGACGGGGATTCTATTCTTCCCAATTTTATTGGTGGCGCGCATCTTTATGCCGATGCCGGTAACGGAAGGAGTCTGGTTGTAAAGGGAGCATCCAAAACGTCGGGTGGAGATCAAAGAGAGGGGTACTTTTATACCGCCCTCAAAGATACTGTCTCAGTAGGCTATGCCTTTCGTGCTTGGGCAAAAAATCGCCTCCTCGATCCCAATGATCCCATTGATCGTGACTCGGTCGGAGTATACTCGTACTTCTTCCCCCAAATGCTGATAGGCGATCTCTTTATTGTACCCCGTAAGATTCCTGACGCAAACGCGGTTATTCCCGACCCCGCGCCGACTCCCGACCCATCAGCGACCATTCATATTGGGTCTGTTTTGACACCAGTGGAACTTCATAAATTCCATGCTGACCTATTAGGGCGTAGGCATGAATAATTATTATATGGTGATCGCAGCAATGCACTTTTAATCGCGCAGCAGGATGATTACAAGACAGAAGTGAGTCTTGCCGTTTACACCTTCCCGTATTCCTTGAGCTGATTCCACAGGAAGTCCGTGTTCACATCGCGGAACCCGGTCTCATTCACAAGTTCGCGCAAGCGGTGCGCCACATGGAAAAGATTGGGCGATTTCTGTCGGCGTTCAAAGCTGTCATAGGTCGTCAGGGAATCAATCCAACCGCGAATTTCGGTTCCCCACTTGGGGTGCTCAAAACGGTTCACGCGACCCAGGCGCAGATGCTGCAAATAGCGGTCGGTGATGCGGTAGTTGTCTTCCACAAAAATGCGCATGCTATCTGGAAACAGGTTGTAACCCGTCAGATATTCGTGAATAATCACGCCAAAAGAGAAATAATCCACCATTTCGCCTAGGGTCTCGCCCCCCTGCACGGCTTGTTCCGGTGCAGAATAGCCAGGGCTCATTTGCCCACCGTATTCAGTGACGCTTTCCCGGATTTTAGCCTGGGCAAAACCAAAGTCGCACACAAGGATCTTATGGTCGTTGCGGTGGTTGGGATCTTCGCACAGCAGTAAATTCTTAGGCTTCAGATCTTTGTGCACCACTTGGTAATAATGGAGCTGCGAAATCGTATTTGCCAAGTAACCCAGTTTGGCGAGGCGATTGATGATCTCCTCCTCATCCAAATCGGCGCGGAAGGTTTTGTCCAAAGGGACGCCAGGGATGAATTCCATCTTCAGAAACGGAATGCGCCCAGCAGTGCCTCCGCCGTAGCTTTGCACCACGCCTTCGATATTGGTTGCGCGCACCAGGTTGTTAATGCGGATCTCATCCTGGAAGGCGGCGATGATCATGTTCAGGCGGTGATGGCGCCCAGGGCCTGCCGCAGCCCAATATTTGCAAATCTTGACTACGATATCGCGCGGAGGAGTGCGGGCTTCGCCATTAGTGCGTTCAATCCAGTTACGCGCAAAAAAGACGTCATTGGTGCCGCCCATGTTCAGCCGCTTGATCAGCTGAATACGCTCGATGGAATCCTTCTGCAGATAAGTCGGATTGCTGTCGATCCAGTATTGGTATTCCTTTTGCGAGCACTCCTCGCGCAAGGTGAGCTTACGTGAGAAGCGGTCAAAGAGTTCTGAGAGTATCGTCTGAATCAATCTTAATCCTGCAATTCTGTACAATGTGAATCAGGGCGTTATCCAAAGCACAATTTAGCCCTTTTCTTCCCCTCATGACAGGATTTACCAACATCATTATGGAATATCCGCGCAATACTGGCTCAACCAGAATGACTCACATCGATGCTAGCGAGCAAAGATGCGAGTGCAAAGCCTTTACTGGATGCTGCCGAAAGAATGTCCAAGAGGCTCAAACTGCCCTTCGAACGTGGGGGCTAACCGTTCCATTTCCGTAACAAGCCACTGGAAGGCGTCGTCAATGGAATCGCTGAAGTGGAAGTGCTTCATGTCGGTTTCATCCACCATGCCCACTTCGACCAGATAATCCCAGTTCACCAGCTTTTTCCAGTATTCAGAGCCAAAAATGAGCACGGGAATTGGGTCAATCTTTTTGGTCTGCATCAAGGTGAGCGTCTCGAAGAGCTCATCCAGGGTTCCCCAGCCTCCTGGGAATGCAACCAGGCAACGGGCCTTGAACAGGAACCAGAATTTGCGGATGAAAAAGTAGCGGAACTGCAGGTTGAGTTCGGGGCTGATGTAGGGGTTGGGGTGCTGTTCGAAAGGCAACTGGATGTTGAGGCCTATGTTTGGGCACTTGGCGTCAAAAGCGCCACGGTTACCTGCTTCCATGATGCCCGGGCCACCGCCAGTGCAAATGGAATAGCGCTCGGGTCTGCTTTTGCCCCATACCGAAAGCCGACGGGCCAGTTCCCTGGATTCGTCGTAGTAGCGGCAAAGTGGTTCCACCCGTGCCAAGCGGGCAAGCTTCGCGATGTCTTCTGAGCGACTAGGGTCAAGCGCTGCACGTTGTTCTAAAAGCGCGTCGTGCGGAAGGATGCGTGCGGAGCCGAAAAATACCATGGTGTGCCGTATCTTGGAGTGCTCGAAGTTCACATCGGGTGCGATGAACTCAGACAGGATGCGCACCTGGCGGCCTTGGGAACTGTTCAGGAACTCCTTGTTTTCGTGCGCAAGGAGCGGATTCGATTTAATGGGTTCTTGCATGGCTTTATCCTCAAGTTTATCAGGACTGGCTTTGAGCGCAAAACCCAAAAATCACCATTCCCTATACTTCCAATATATACTCGGAAATCACTTTGGCTTCGGCGCGGCAATTTCAATTTGGACTATATCGTCCGCAAGATTTGTGAAATGTTCCAAGAAAAAATCTTTAGCATCCGCAAGGGCTTGGTTGTAGAGAAGCGGCGCAACCTTTTGAAAAGCCTTCTCGAAAAGCTCTTCGGCCTCGAACATTCCGATTTTCAAATCATGTTCTTCGAGCAGATGTTTCTGGACGCAATGGGCGAATTCGGTGCGCGCGTTCTGAATCGCTACCTGAGATTTTTTGGATGGTGGCATGCCGGCAAATGTAGAAAGGGAAGAGGAACGAGGAAAGAGGAACAGCCAGGTTAAAGGTTAGAGGTTAGAAGTGGCATCTGGGGCATTTGCCGATTGGTTGCGTCATCCCATGAAATGGCCCCGTTCCGGGGATGACCGAACAAGTGATCCGAACTGCTCTCTCTAACCTGAATAGTGACCGTCCCGTCACGGGATGCGGAAACTTATACACGGCTGTGTATGCTGGACTGCGGGAACATATACACCACCGTGTATTACCCTTTGCCCTTTACCTTGAATAAACGGTTGGAATGCAAAAAGAATTTCTCAAGTAATCCTTAAAGGCAGCCGATATGCCAAGTAGGTATATATTTGTCCGAGGAAAATATTGCCTATTAGGCAATTCTTGCCTAGCCGGGTGGGCGAAATTGTCCTCTCTGCCTCCATGATCCTGCATAGCTCTCCAGAAACGCCACTGCTAGCTCTGGCACGGATATTGCGAAGAATGTCCCGAAGGACTATGCCATGATTGCACAATTGACCATAATGAACCAAACGAGCATCCCCGTCATTGCGAAGGGGCTAGATGCCTCCACGTTGCGTGGACGCTCCATTGCGGATAATTTGGCCAATATCACCACTCCAGGCTACCAGCGCATCGAGGTAAACTTCGAAGAGCAGTTGAAAAAGGCCTTAAGTGACGAGCAAGTCGCAGGATTCCGTAGTGACCCCGAGCATATCCGCAGCGGACGTCCAGAAGTGGAAATGGTGAAAGCCATCGCATACCGCGCCGAAGATCCTACCCAGTATAGCGAAGTCAATAATGTCGATGTGGATGCCGAAGCGTCCAAGCTTGCCGAAAATGAAATCATGTATAATTTCGAAGTTCGCTTTATGCGTGAGCGTCTTGAAAGTATCACAACCGCAGGAAAAGCCAACTTCTAGGGCTTGAGGTGTTCTTATGCCAATGGTTGGATTTTTTTCCGGATTGAACATCAGCGCGACAGGCCTTCGGGCTCAGCGTGTACGTCAGAATGTCATTTCCTCGAATTTGGCCAACGCCGAAACGACGCGCACCACCGAAGGCGGCCCTTACCGTCGTCAGAAAGTCATTCTCGAGGCCGATCCCATTGAGTTTGACCAGTTTCTGGTGCAAGAACAAGCAAAAATCAAAGGGCGCCAGACTCAAGAAGGGCACCAGAAGATTCCTCAGCCTGAGTGGCCGATTGCTCAGGAAAATATTGGCTCGGGCGTCAAAGTCGCTGCTATTGTGAATGATGAAAAACCCTTGCGCATGGTCTATGATCCGTCTCATCCCGATGCTGACGAAAAAGGCTATGTAGCCATGCCTAACGTGAATGTAGTCGAAGAAATGGTGGATATGATCACTGCGACCCGCGCCTATGAAGCCAATGCCACAGCCTTCAATTCCACCAAGCAAATGATGCTCAAAGCTCTGGAACTCTAATTATGGACGGCATTTCCTTACAGCAGTTTTTGCAAGCGCGAGAAACCGCGTCGACCCGGATGCGGGCAAGCACCGCTTCGACCAGTAGCACGACCGCCAAGTCCGGCAAAACCGACTGGCAATCTGTACTGGAGGCCAAGCGCGCTGAACTCGGTGAGCCTGCTTCTGCTGCAAGTACTCCAAACCGCGTTACCTCTTCCTATGCAAACGTTTCTAATGTTGCTGCTACCGACTACAAGGCCCGTTCCGAACAGCTCCGTAGTCAGCTTGCCCAAGGTGTCTCTGTCCGCACCATGGGTAATCTTCTTGACATGAGGGCATAAAACTATGAGCGATATTACCAAAGTCACAGGAATTTCCGGCCTCACCGCCGCCGATCTTGATCCTAAAATTGCTGCGCCCAACAAGGCTGATGCGCCTAAATTCGACGACATGTTGAAAGGCTTCATGACCGATGTGAACAAGATGCAACAAACCGCCGATACCTCGATCCAGAAAATGGTCTCGGGCGAAGTAAAAGACGTGCACCAGGTGATGCTCGCCGTTGAAGAAGCGAAAGTCGCCTTCAATCTGATGCTTGAAATCCGCAATAAGACCATGGAAGCATATAACGAGCTGATTCGGATGAGAGGGTAAGAGTCAAGTGCAAGTTGAAAGTGAATGCATGTTGCGCGGACGGTTATTCAGTGTAAAGTGTAAAGTTACGGCAGGCACCGCTGGAATTGAAAGCGCAGAAAGTTGAAAGTGAATGCATGTTGCGCGGACGGTTATCCAGTGTAAAGTGTAAAGTTACGGCAGGCACCGCTGGAATTGAAAGCGCAGAAAGTTGAAAGTGAAAGCATGTTGCGCAGACGTTTATCCAGTGTAAAGTGTAAAATTACGCCTTGCAACGCTTTTAAAACAAGAGCAACTCTTCGCAACTTTCCACTTTAAAACTGTAGAACTTTCCACTTGTATTGCTTATATATTCGGCATGCTTTTTGCATTGACTAACTCATTGAATTTAAACAAGATATGGCAAATATTCGGAATTTTGTCTATCTTGCTAATGAGAGCCTAAACTATGTCAGAATTTTTTAAACAACTTTTAGTCCAACTTCGCGAAATCTGGATCCGCTTCAATGCACTCCAGAAAGCGTTGATTCTTTCTGTTTTTGTGATCACCTTCGTGGGCTTGATCGCTGTCGTTTCCATCCAGGGTTTCGGTTCGGGTGATTCGAGCCAGGCGACGCTGTTCGCGAATCTCGAGCTCAACGATGCTGCCGAAATTACCGGATATCTGAAAGAGAATAAGTTTGCCTACACCCTCGACAACGATGGACGTACGGTGCTTGTGCCCAAGGAAACCGTGCATGAAGTACGCATGAGTCTTGCGCGCGCCGGTCTTCCCCGCGAACAGGGCAAAGGCTACGAGCTCTTCGATAAAAATCAGATGGGCATGACCGATTTTACCCAGAACCTGAATTACCGCCGCGCCGTCGAAGCGGAACTAATGCGTTCCATTGAGACCTTCCGCGAAGTGGCCAAAGCCCGTATCCATATCAGCATTCCCAAGCAAACGCTCTTCATGGAAAAGAAAGAAGAAGCGACCGCGTCGGTGATTATCGCCCTGCACCCCGGCGAAGAGCTCAAACCCGCTCAGGTCAAGGGCATCCAACATCTGGTTGCGAGCGCTATCGAAGGCTTGCGCGCCCGTCAGGTCACCATTCTCGACGATCATGGCAATATGCTCACCAAGGGGTACGCAGACAATGCCGTAGCTGAAGCCACCGACCACAATCAAGAGCTCAAGCGCGGCGTCGAAACCTACATGGAAGGCCAAGTCAACAACATCCTCGATGGAGTCCTTGGGCCTAACAAAGCGCGCATCAAAGTCAGTGCGGAACTGGATTTTGACCAAATCAACCGCACTGTAGAAACCTACGATCCAACCAAGAAAGTCGTGCGTTCCGAGCAGCGCGACGATGGCACCAAAAAGAATAGCCCCATCGCGGGTGACGAGACCAAAGAAGGCTCTATCACCAATTTCGAAATCAACCGCACCGTTTCGCAAATCATCGAGAGCCCAGGTACCACCAAGCGCCTCACGGTTTCCGTCGCGGTGGATGGCTCCTACGAAAAAGGTGCTGATGGTAAGAAAATTTACAAGCCCCGCTCTGCAGATGAAATTCAGGTGCTCACGCAACTTGTACGCAATGCTGTAGGGTTTTCAACTGAGCGCAATGACGATGTATACGTTGCCGCAGTGCAGTTCGATCGATCCGATGTCGAAGATGAAATGCAGGCCATCGGTCAAATGCAGGATCGCGAAATCTATGAGACTTGGGCTTTACGCGGAACCATTGTGCTGATTCTTTTGCTGGCGTTTGTCTTCCTGCGCAAGGTCGCGGTGGGCATGATCGAAGCGATGAATCCACCTGTGCCAAAGTTTGCCGGCATCAATCTCGAGGCGGAAAAACAAGAAATTCCGGAACGGGTCAAACGGCATAACGAGTTACTGCAGAAATTGGAAGAATATACCGTATCTAATCCGCAAGCGGTGGCGGAACTCCTGCGTTCCTGGTTGACGCAAGGCGAAGAAAAGAAGCCTGCCAAAGGCTCAAAATAGTTTGGATGTAAGATAAATGGCAGCAAAAGATTTCTATAAAGGTGGCGAAAACGGCGGTCTCAGTAGTGGGACACCCTTTTTTGAAATCCCTGGACCCAAGAAAGCCGCAATTCTGATGGTCGCCATCGGTGCGGAGGCGAGCTCCAATATTTTTAAAAATCTGAGCGAGCCCGATATCGAGCTGTTGACGGCGCAGATTGCCCGTTTGGAAGGGGTCACGCCCGACATGCGCGAGTTTGTACTCAATGAATTCCAACAGTTGACCATGGCGAAGGAATACGTTACCCATGGTGGAATCGAATACGCACAGGAAGTGCTGGAAGCATCCATGGGCCCGCGTCGCGCGCGCGAAATCCTGGAAAAAGTAACCAGCACCATCCGTACCACCGGTTTTAACATGCTCGACAATGTTGAGACCAATCAGCTCATCGGGTTCTTGCAAAAAGAACATCCGCAGACTGTGGCTTTGCTACTCGCCCATATGAAAGCCGACAAGGCTGCGGCGACCCTTTCCGCCCTCTCGCCCGAAATGCAGGTCGAGGTGGCTACCCGTATCGCCACCATGGAATCCATCTCGCCCGAGGTGCTTACCCAGGTCGAACAGCAACTTTCACAGATCATGAAAAGCTTCTTCTCCGGCGATACTGCCGAAGTGGGTGGCGTCAAGTCCGTGGCCGAAATGCTCAACATGGTGGACCGCAGCGCCGAGAAAAATATCCTCGGAACTTTGGAACGGGACGATCCCGAGCTTGCCACCGAAATCAAGAGCCTCATGTTCGTGTTCGAGGACATGCTGCTGCTCGACGACAAGTCGATCCAGAAAGTGCTCAAAGAAGTGGACTCCAAGGAGCTCTCCCTGGCGCTCAAAGGCGCCAACGAACAGGTGCAGACCAAGTTCCTGGCCAACATGTCGCAACGCGCTTCGGAAATCATCAAGGAAGAAATTTCCTTCATGGGACCCAAGCGTCTGCGCGAAGTGGAAGAAGCCCAGCAGAAAATTGTGGATATTGTACGTCGCTTGGAATCCGAGAACGAGATTATCATCTCTGGTCGCGGTGGCGAGGACGACGTTATCGTATAACATGGAGAGCATATGGCCTCATCAGACAAACAAAAGGCTATGTTCCAGACTCTCACCGACCCCGGCGACCATGTTGCGCTCAAGGGCATTCTGCGCGGTTCCGCTACGCAGAAACTCGACCCGTTGCCCATGGACGCCTTCAGCTTTCCTGAATTCAAAGTGCAGGGCCGCACCAGCATCGTCAAGCCCAAAGACGAAAAGACCCTGCTGATCGAAAGTCTGCAAGGACAAGTCGCCGATCTTGAAAAGCGGCTGACGCACACGAATGTGGATGACCTCAAGCATACCGCTGCGGCTCTCGCGCAAGGAACAGCATCGGGGCTAGCCCAGGGTCTCAAGGAAGGCCAAGAAAAATCGCAGGCGGCTTTTGATCAGCAAATCACCAAACTGCAACAAGATCTAGGGCAAACCTTACAGTCTATGAACACTGCCTACGGTACCCGCATTGCCGAAGTGGAAGCCCAGGCGGTGGAACTTGCTTTAGGAATTGCCAAACGGCTATTTTGCCTCGAAGCCGAGATTCATCCCCAGCGCATTGGATCGGTGATCGCGGAAGGATTTTCCCATCTGGGTCAAGCAGAATCTCTTATTTTGCATCTGAATCCTCTTGACGTGGTCGTTGCCCAGGAGCAAAAATCGTTCTGGCAACCGTTGCATTCCTCGCTCAAATCCGTGCGCATCGAAGAGGACCCCCGAGTCGAACGCGGAGGGTGCTGGATTGAGTCAGATGGTGGCGGCACGATCGATTTGCGCGCCCAGGTGCAGTGGGAGCGGATGGAGCAGTCGGTGCGCGATACCTTGGCGCATTCCGCCGATTCTGCAATTGCCCCTGATTCTTCAACGTTGACGTCGCTGTGATCCCTGTTGCAGCGATCCTCGCAAACCTTGATCTCAAACGCCTACCCGTACTCCGCGGACGTGTCGCCAAAATCATCGGACTTACCATCGAGTGCGAAGGCCCCACGGCGAGCATCGGTGAACTCTGTCAAATTGTGTCAGGCTCAAGAGAAATCTGCAAAGCCGAAGTCGTGGGTTTCCGCGATCAGCGTACCCTGGTGATGCCTCTCGGTCCCATGGAAGGCATTCGTCCGGGCATGGAGGTGATTGCCGCAGGTGCGACTCTGACTGCCCCAGTTGGACGCAAACTGTTAGGCCGCATTCTGGACGGCTTAGGCGCGCCTTTGGACAGCCTCGGACCTGTAGAGTATGAATCCTTGCACAGCATCTATGCCTCACCACCTTCGGCACTGGAACGCCAACGGATTCATCAACCCATGTTCACCGGAATTCGCGCAGTCGATTCTTTTTTGACCATTGGGCTAGGGCAGCGGCTCGGCATTTTTGCAGGCTCCGGCGTAGGCAAGAGCGTCACCTTAGGCATGATTGCACGCAACTGCCTGGCGAAAGTCAACGTGATCGCACTCATTGGCGAACGCGGACGAGAAGTGCGCGAATTTATCGAGAAGGATCTTGGTCCCGAAGGTCTTGCGCGCTCCGTGGTGATCGTGGCGACCTCCGATCAGCCAGCGCTGATTCGCCTCAAGGCGAGCCTCCTCGCCACCACCATCGCCGAATATTTCCGCGAACAAGGGGAAGACGTCATGCTTCTTCTGGACTCCGCCACTCGCTTAGCCATGGCCCAGCGCG
>Ga0209125_1001830_pt1 | contig 18253 bp, 16 predicted proteins | sample BarGraIncub1131A_FD_184503 | JGI IMG/M metagenome (GOLD analysis project Ga0209125, IMG submission 184503) | Arctic peat soil microbial communities from Barrow, Alaska - Barrow Graham LP Incubations 11-31A (SPAdes) (version 2) | ecosystem: Environmental > Terrestrial > Soil > Wetlands > Peat...
AAGGCTTTTATAGGCTTGAATTGCACTTTGGTTTCAGTGAAAGCTCGAATGTGCCGAATGCCCTCGTTAAGTCACACATCCCCGACTTGGATTTCCATCCCATGAAAACCACGTATTTCCTTGGTCGAGACTCTATGCTCGTTTCCCCTCGGCGCAAGAGTATCCCAATCTGGATGAAATACATCTATATCTTTATGGCCAGAAATTCGTTGAATGCCACCCTGTTTTTCTCGCTCCCGCATAATCGTGTAGTGGAGTTGGGGCAACAGAATGAACTCTAGCTTGAGGTAATTCGCTGGTTTAGGGCAATCACTCGTTGCACGATCTCCCTATCACTGGCAAATACCACTCCGCGATGGTTCATGAAAGTAGAATCAGGGCGGTTGAGATCCAATGTGGCACCGTCAAGATCACAAGCGACACCGCCAGCCTCGGCAAAAAGACACGCGGTGGCTGCGTAATCCCATAGGCATCCACCACCACCTTTGACATTGACAAATTTGAAATAACATGCCGGTGAGTTTTCCAGTACCCAACAAGCATTGAGGACGCCCCCGCCATGGGCGGTAAAATGAACGCCGTTGCAACCAAGTTCTAAAGCGATGCGCTCAAATTCTTTGGCTAAAGTCGCATATAGCGGATGCAATAACAAGCTTTGATCCGTAAAGAACGATAAGTGACCAACTTGAGTTACGGAGGGTTTTGCCACTTTCCAGGGGATGCCATTGCGAAAGGAACCGATTCCACGGATCGCATGGTATAGAGTCTGTGTTACCGGATCGTAGACGACACCGATTTGAGGGACTCCCAAGCGGGATACTAAACCAATAGATACAGAATATCCTGGTGCTCCTTGAACAAATGGCAGTGTTCCATCCAAGGGGTCAATGCACCAAAAATTGTCCTTTTCCAGCCGTTTGCGGTCGTCGACACTTTCCTCAGCCAATAACGCCAAGTCATAGCGGTCACAAGTTGGGAGCAGAGCTGCAACAATGTATTCCTGACTCAGAATGTCGACTTCAGTAACGACTTGGGAAGCCAGGCTTTTCCTACCAGGCTTGAGTGAAACGGCTCCAATTTCCAAGGCTCGCTTGGCGATGAGTCCACCTGCCTGCATAGCGGCAGAAATGGCAATCTGGCAAAGTTCTTCAAGTTCCTGTACACTCAGAATCATAGCGCTGCGACCACTGCGCGAGCAAGACGCTCACTATAACCATTCGGATTCCAATAGCCAGGGCTCCATCCTTTCAAGAAGCGATGAAAGTCGGTCCAAGCAACTGGATACAAGGATCTCCAGTCAGATTGCAAAGCCTCGAAATCAACGGAATTTCCCCTCGAGACCAAAGCCTTGCCCAAAATTTGGAAATAAAAATCCAAGTATTCCTGTTCCATACGTGCACAAGCGTCTTCCGATAAGCAACTATCGAGGAGATACGCCACGTCCTTCATACCGCAACCGCCGCCCACATATTGGAAATCAACTGCAGCAACCCGTTTGCCATCGCGGGAAAAACAGAAATTGGCAATTTTGGCATCGCCATGGACAAAGGTTTGATAGGGGCTGTTGCGCAATTTACGGTCGATTCCCGCTGCAGCGTTCTTCAGCTTCAAGTCCGTTAGCGCTTGCAGTTCATCGGGCCTGGTATCCAAATGCCAGTATGTACCCACCTTCCACAAGCCCGTGGGCTTTTCCCCCATGAAGGTCGCATGGAAATTAGCCAACCATGTTAGGCAGGCCTTAATCTCTTGTGCAGAGAGCGAGCTCCGACGACCACTAAAGCCACTCGCATTCAAATCTTCGAGTGCGATCCAAACGTCTTCGCCTACACTTTTTTGCAAATGACATTTGGGGATGCGGCACGATTCATTGCAACGACTGCTCCACTCCTGATACCAGGTTCTTTCAACTTGATAGGAACGAACCTTGCGTTTATGAGAGAGGTCCTCAGTAGACCCGTGGTGCGCCTTGGTCTTTTGCGGGAGACGAACATGCTTGACCACGATGCTCGGATGCTCACAGCCTTCCAGCCCGTAACGGGTGATCGTTCCGTACCCACTCCACAGACTTTGGATCTCCTCCATCTCGTATATGGATCGGGCACCGGTTGCGGCGCATGTTGGGGCAAGAAACGGGGTAGTCATATCAGGAAATTTAGTATTCCACAATTACAAAACAATAATGGCACAGCTTGACGCTGCGCCACCACGGATAGGAGTTGAACTGTGAACTTGATGAAGGCAAAGCGAAGAGTATGCCTGATTTTACACCCATCAAAGCTCTACAATAATGAGAAAACCAGCACTAATCTGGTACATTGATGCTCCTTAGGGTGGAACATTGGTGTGTTTTGCGGTACACAATTGACTTGGAAGGTGGAGTATGGGATAATTCCATTGCAACCCCGGTTTGGGACGCGTGGATTCTATGAAAACAGCAGAAATTCAAAACAATGAACAAAAGCGCCTTATGGCGCTACACTCTTACGAGGTCTTGGATTCTCCGCAGGAGACCTCTTTTGACAGTCTTACCCGACTTGCCGCGCACCTCCTTGAGGCACCCATTGTTCTCATTTCCCTGGTCGATTCCCAGCGTGTTTGGTTTAAGTCACGCTATGGCTTCAATATCACTGAAATATCCAGGGACACTTCCTTCTGTGCACATATTGTTGCCTCAGATCGTCCTCTAATTGTTGCTGATGCCAGTCAAGAATCTCGCTTTGCCGATAACCCTTGGGTATGTGGCTCTCCTGCTATTCGCTTCTATGCAGGCTTTCCTTTGCGAACTCCCGAGGGATTTGTGCTAGGCAGTTTCTGCGTAATGGACTACTTACCCAGAATTGCAAACCCGCGCGAATTAGAAATACTCGAAACGCTCGCCGCCACAGTGATGCCAAAGCTTGAATTGAATCGCCAGGCAAGACAACTCGGAAAGGAAAAGACGCGACTCCTCACTTTATGCAACACAACGAGTGACGCATTGTTTTTCGTGAACAGCGAAGGAATTATCGACGGAATCAATCTCGCAACGACAAAGCTACTCGGTTACACCCAAGAAGAAATGATCGGTCACAATATCAATTCCTACCTAGCAAAGCTACGAACCGACACAAGCCGCGCAGTATCCTCTATATATGGCAGCGATACTCGCAACAGCGAGGTTCTTGCACTGGCAAAGGACACAACAGCAATTCCCTGTGAGCGATCAACAGGCACACTCAACTACGACAGACAGCAATGCTGTGTGGAAATATTGCGTGACCTCAGAGCACGAAAAAAGAGTGTTACCTTGCTCCCCATTTCGGAACCCTTGTTGATTGGGGATAGCCCTGTCATGAAAAAACTTTACGCAACCATTGAGAGCGTTGGCAGCGGAGAATGGACCGTACTGATTGAAGGGGAAACGGGAAGTGGAAAGGAACTGGTGGCTAGAGCGATCCACTTAGTCAGCACAAGGCGCAAGGGCCCCTTCATCGCAGTGAATTGCGCCGGTCTGACCGAATCCATCTTAGGAAGCCAGTTATTTGGGCATGCGAAAGGAGCATTCACAGGTGCTACTGCAGTCACAGAAGGGCTATTTGAGGCGGCAAATGGCGGAACGCTATTTCTCGATGAAATTGGGGATATTGCACCCAGCGTTCAAATTGCTCTTTTGCGGGTATTGCAGGAACGGGAAGTAACGCGCTTAGGCGAAACAAAGCCCCGTAAAGTCGACGTGCGGATCATCGCAGCAACTCACCGCAATCTCAGTAAGAGGGTTTCCGAAGGGACCTTCCGCGAAGATTTATTCTACCGTATTCATAGTGCACGAATACACGTTCCTGCTCTACGTGAACGCAAAGAAGACATACCCATGCTGATCTCGGGCATTCTCGCGGAGGAAAGGGTTACTGCAGGCAAACTAATCTCCGGCATTAGTCAGGAAGCATTAAATGCTCTGCTGCAATTTAACTGGCCAGGGAATGTGCGGGAACTTCGAGGAGCGATTGAATTTGCTGTGGTTCACTGTCATTCCCATCGCATTGAGTTGGGAGATCTTCCTGCCGAGATTTTGGATGTTCCCATTCCGCAGATGGTCACACCGAAAATGGAACAGGATGAACGAACCCAAATTCTAAATATGTTGACCCGTACCGCAGGAAATAAAGCCAGGGCAGCAAACCTTCTCAAAATGGGACGTTCTACTCTTTATCGACGCATGCGGGAGCTTTGTATTGACTTCGGTAACTCAATGAGCTGTGATACGTAGCACGTTTTCAATAGATTTTTCCAGGCGACGCGGACGAGTCATTGGAGAGAAGCGCTGGACTGTAGACCCATCAGGGAATACCAGGAACTTGGTAAAATTCCATTTAATGCGGCGGAAAAGAAACCCGCGCGCGCGATCTTTAAGAAAATGGAATATTGGGTGCGTAAAAGGGCCATTGACATGAATCTTGGCCATTAATGGGAAAGTCACCCCAAAGTGAACAGCGCAGAAGGTGGCAATTTCTCCAGGGGTTCCTGGTTCTTGGTGCCCAAATTGGTCACAGGGGAAGCCAATTACAACCAAACCTTGATCCTTATATTTTCGATACAAATCCTCCAGGCCTTGATACTGCGGGGTAAAGCCGCACTTACTCGCAGTATTCACGATAAGAACAGGATGACCTCGGAAAGCGGACATGTCAAGTACGCCGCCTTGTAGAGTTTGTGCGCTCAGATCAAATAATATCGGTTTCATGGCATTCCTCGCATGGAAACAAAGTAGTTTACGGCGTTTTCAATTTGGCCAAACGCGCAAATGAGGATGACCACACGTCCATTGGAGCTGTCCAATGAATATTTCTGGACTTCATGTGCTTTTTTAGTCATACTCTCCTTATCGACATTTAGAAGGGAGTCTCTGTATGAAAGTTGTTGTTCTGGGAGCAGGAATCTCCGGTCACACCGCGTCAATGACTCTACGTAAACAATTAGGAAAAGAGCATGATGTCGTGGTTGTGAGCCCAGCAGCTAATTACCAATGGATTCCTTCCAATATCTGGGTAGGCGTTGGCCGCATGAATCCAGAGCAAGTCTACTTCCCTCTTGCACCGGTATATGCCCGTAAAGGAATTCAGTTCCATCAAGCCCAGGCAAAGGTCATCTTTCCTGAAGGGGATGCAAAAACGGCAAACCCTTTTGTCGAGGTGGAGTATACAGATCAGGCGCATCTAGGACAGAGTGCGCGCATTGAGTATGACTTCCTCATCAATGCCACTGGTCCAAAACTGAATTTTGCCGCTACGGAAGGACTGGGCCCAGAGCATTTCACAGAATCGGTGTGCACCTACCATCATGCGGCACGCGCATGGTTGAAATTGCAAGAGGTAATCGCCAAGCTTGAGCAAGGAATCGCCCAGAAAATCGTAATCGGCACTGGTCATGCAATGGCGACTTGCCAAGGCGCTGGTTTTGAATATGCCCTTAATGTTGCCTTTGAACTGCGCAAAAGAGGTCTAGACTCACTCGCCGAGATTACCTGGATCACCAATGAATATGAGGTGGGCGACTTCGGAATGGGAGGAGCCTTTGTAAAGAAAGGTGGCTATATCACCTCTACCAAAATCTTCACCGAATCAATCCTTGCCGAATATGGCATTCGCTGGATCAAACGCGCAGGGGTCAGCAAAATTGAAAATCGGCTTATCCACTACGAAACGCTCGATGGTAACAAACAAACTATCCTCTTTGATTTCGCAATGTTAATCCCATCCTTCGCTGGGGTGGGAATCAAAGGCTTTGATGCACATGGTAATGACATTACTGCTGAACTTTTTATGCCGAATGGATTAATGCGCGTAGATGCCGATTATTCCGTCAAGCCATACAACGAGTGGCGCGTTGAGGACTGGCCTTCCACCTACCAATGCCCCAAATATTCGAATATTTTTGCTTCTGGAATTGCATTTGCACCTCCGCATTCCATATCTAAACCGTTTGAAAGTCCAAACGGAACCAAGATATTCCCTACCCCACCCCGCACCGGTATGCCATCCGGAGTGATCGGAAAGGTGGTTGCAATGAATATCGTAGAATCAATCCGCTCCGGCAAAATTACCCTGCACCACAAAGCGTCCATGGGTAAAATGGGAGCAGCCTGTATTGTATCTTCCGGGTTTGGTCTATTCCAAGGAATGGCTGCAACCATGACGGTTTCACCGATTGTTCCCGACTGGGAAAAGTATCCCGAATGGGGCCGTGACATCAACTATACCGTTGGGGAAGCAGGCCTTGCAGGACACTGGCTCAAGCATTTCATGCACTATATGTTCCTTTACAAAGCCAAGGGTAAACTAGGCTGGTCATTTATACCTGAATGAGGGCAAAATCATGTTGAAATCAGCAAAATTCGCTAGATACAGTGAAGAGGCTTATCCTCCAATTCCGACTCCTGCAACCCGCTTTTGGCGCAAGTGCATCCTTTATCAGATCCTGCGCTTCCTCGTGCTGAATCTGAAAATTATGCGTATCGTGGTGGGTGGACACTCATAATTCACAAAAAGATCTGAAATATTGGAAGGCTGCGTGGACTCACCGGATTCATTTGGGTACATTTCTATACGTTCGCTAGGCGAATTTGATAGAAAATGGAGAACCCGATGTTTCGACGTTTTACCTTAACTGCATTATCCTGTTTCATTGGTACAACTCTTGCGAGCCAAATCCCTGTCAGCACAGCTAGTGCGCTCATGACAGCCATGAGCAGCGCTGTCGCTGGCGATACGATTGTGGTTGAAGAAGGGACTTATTCCGGAGACCTTGCGCAAAGTGGAGACCCAGGAAACCTTCCCAACGGTTCTGGATATTTCTGGGTAGGAAACGATGGCACTGCGGCACATCCCATTGTGATCGTGGCCAAGAACCCAGCGCACCCCCCTATTCTGCAAGGATCTACGATTTCTTCGGGATATGTTATCCATGTCACTGGTGAATATGTGGTACTGAAGAATCTCATTATAACCCAAGGCGACAAAGGGGTTGTATTCGACAACGCATCCCATGGAATCTTGGAAGACTGCGAAATTTTCAATTCAGGCTCAGAGCTTGTCCATGTCCGCGATGCCAGTAGCAATGTGATTCTCAGCCGTAATCATCTCCATAGCTCCGGAAACGGTGGCGATGGATCTGTCGGAGAAGGCTTCTATATCGGTACTGACCAGGCACGTTGGGGCGCCGATGATGTACCGCAGAGCGGCTGGGGTGACAAAGCGATTTCCGAAGGCTATGGTGGATATGACTGGCGGGTGGAAAACACCCAAGTTATGTGCAATTATGTGAGCGGAGGTGTTTCGGCAGAATGCATCGACAACAAAGAAGGCACCCAGTTCACCACAGTGAAGTACAATGTATTTGTGGGTGACTCCATCGGTCTGAAGCCAGGAAACCAAATTTATGATGATTCCTATATCGACCAGAAAGGAGTGAAGGGTTTATTTACAAATAACATCTTCTATCCTGGTGCAAATAACATTACCAAATATATTGCGGAAGTAAATCGAACCTTTCCTCAAGTACCTGCGAGCCTCACTACCGATGCCAATTCTAGCCCATGGTGCGATGCAAGCGCATACGACGGCAATGACTGTAGTCCACAAAACAACATTGTTGCGACAAGCCCCCCAGCAGATCCGCGCTCAGGATGTTCGCCCTATTTTGATATGAATTGGATTGCCCTAGGCAACGGTTCCGCAGCACTGCACAGAATTTCCAAACAGCAGTCAGAAACGGTGGTTTCACAATTTGATCTGCTCGGCCGGAAATACCATGGAATAAAATAAGTGTGACTCCAAATAAAAAGACGAGCCGCATACACGACCCGCCTATTAATTAGACCAGATTATTCGAATTTGCTATTGGACTCGAGGATTGTCCCTGCTGTATCTAGGGTTAACTTGCCCTTTTCTTCAGGAATCTTCACCTTGACTTCATAAACAGTAACGGATCCAGTGACAACTTTATTTGCACTGACCAGCTTTGGATGGGCATAACGATCCATCACACCTTTGGTGATTGCTTCAGGGAGGGATTTGATCGCAACATCCGCTTTTGTTTGCGTCAAAGATCCATCCGCTGAGTAATCAGCTTCCATTTTTGTTCCCGAATATTTAAACTGAATTACATAGAGTTCCACACCAGCAGTGTCACTCGTTTTTTTGATTTCTTTTATTTTGGCATTTGGGTATGCCTGCTCGTAGGACGTAAGGACCGCTGCGGGTAATTCTTTTTTTCCGATGTCCTTGCTGTGTGCTTTTGTTGATTCGCCAGCGAAAGCAAAACAACACATACCAAGCACAGCAATACCAGTAATGCGCATGGATACCATTTGTAACGATTTGTTGATGTGCATAACATCCTCCTTTGTTTGTGATGAGCAGATGTTAGCTCAGTTAGAATATACACACATCCAAATTAAAATATGGATGATTTATGTATTCATTCGTTCGATATTTTGTGATGATACTATTGTGCTTTCATATTTTCCCACAAATGAGAAATTTTTGATTCTACTTTCGCAGAAATGAAAATATATTGGGGCGTTTTTCATGAATCAAGAGTAAAAGTTATCCTAGCCAAATCCCTTTAAGTTTAGTATCCTCTAAGGATGAATGACATGGGTTTTGCAGAGGCTTTTGGGAAATGCAATTATCGGTAAAGCAAGTAGCAGGTTTCTTGAATGTTCCAGAGAAGACTGTCTACGATTGGATTGAACATAAAGTGATTCCTGCGTATCAGGTCAATGATCAGATTCGGTTCAACCGAACGGAACTATTGGAATGGGCGACATCCCGTGGCATTTCCGTTTCGCCAGCTCTATTTGAATTGAGCGAAGACGTTTCCACCAATTTACCTAGCCTGTCAGAAGCCCTCCGCAGCGGAGGAGTCGAATACCAACTGGCGGGGGGAGACCTTGAATCGGTACTGCAAGAGGTCGTCCAGCACTTGACTCTGCCGAGTGATGTCGACCGGGAATTTCTCTACCAGGTGTTACTTGCGCGCGAATCTCTAGGTTCCACTGCAATTGGAGATGGAATTGCCATCCCGCATGTACGTAATCCCGTAATCTTGCGCGTACTCCAGCCATCTGTGGCATTGTGCTTTCTGAAAACCCCCATTGACTTCCATGCGCTCGATGGGAAGCCTGTCGACACGCTTTTTACCTTGATCAGTCCCTCGGTACAGGTTCATCTGCATTTGCTCGCACGGCTCAGTTATGCATTGAATAATCCAGAATTCCGGACATTGCTAAAGAGTTGTCCTGCTCCGAATGTCATATTTGCTGCGATCGATCAACTCGAATCCTCAATTCCCACCAAGGGTAAATGAACTAGTGAGCGCATTGTATTTAGTGATGTTAGGAGGAATCCTGTCGGCATTGAGCGGGGTTCCAGGATTATGGATGTCGCGTTCTAGCAACTGGTCGCAACGGGTTTCATTAGGAATCATCGCTTGCGCGTCCCTGGTCGGCTTGGTCGGGGCATTCATCTCTCTCTGGGGTCTTTCTGATGCGTCCATGGTCTTTCTATCCCCTATAGCTGGGTATATTACCATGGAATTAGATGCGCTAAGCGCATTCTTTTTGGTCCCGGTATTTTTAATGACCGGTCTAGGATCCTTATATGGAATTGGGTATTGGCCCCAATCCGCTCACCCATCTAATGCCTGCAAATTGCAATTATTTTGGGGTCTAATGACTGCTGGGATGGTGCTCTTGTTGATTAGTCGCCACTCCATGCTTTTTTTGCTCGGCTGGGAGATCATGGCCCTTTCGGCTTTTTTTCTGGTAAACACGGAAGACGAGAAAGCAGAGGTGCGCTCGGCGGGTTGGATCTATTTCATCGCCACACATCTCGGTACCTTGGCTCTATTCGCATTTTTCACATTTTGGCACTTCAAGACGGGCTCCTACTCTCTGCAAATAATTCCACCAGGTACGATTGGAATTGGTAGCCTGTACATTCTATTTGCTCTTGCCCTGCTTGGATTCGGAGTCAAAGCGGGCATCATGCCTCTGCATTTTTGGCTGCCAGGAGCTCATGCGAACGCGCCGAGTCATGTGTCAGCAATGCTTTCGGGTGTAGTCCTGAAAATGGGGATCTATGGCCTCGTGCGCTTTTTGGGCCTTTTACCTACTCCACCTCTGTTCTTTGGAGAATTGATCCTTGTCCTAGGCGGAATCAGTGGCCTATTGGGGGTTGCATATGCCTTGGCGCAGCATGATTTGAAGCGCTTGCTTGCCTATCATAGCGTCGAAAATATCGGGATCATTCTAATGGGGCTCGGGCTTGCCATGGTAGGGCGCTCCTCGGGACAACCCACTCTGGTTGCGCTTGGACTTGCAGGATGCCTATTGCATGTATGGAACCATAGTTTCTTTAAATCCCTGCTATTTTTTGGTGCGGGTTCCGTTTTGCATTCCACCCATACGCGGCAGATAGACCTCTTAGGTGGACTTGCTAAAAGGATGCCATGGACTGCGGGTCTATTTTTGGTGGGTGCCGTAGCTATTTGTGGTCTGCCACCTCTGAACGGTTTTGTAAGCGAATTGATTATTTACACTGGGTTAATGAATCCCGTGGAGCGCAGTTCAATACTTGCACCAATTCTTGCGATGATTGGTGCCCTGGCCTTGGCATGTTTTGTAAAAGTATATGGCTCGGTATTTCTTGGAAATGGGAGATCTTCATCCAGCGCATCGGCACATGAGGCTTCACCCAGCATGCTGAGTCCAATGCTTGTTCTTGCATTGATCTGTATTCTTATTGGTGTGCTTCCCTGGTTTGTTGCTGTACCGCTGGATCACACTATTGCATGTTGGACAAACGAAAGGAATCTCTCCATACAATCCCTTGACCATATCGTCCCGTTCCATACCATTAGCATAATTGCACTGCTATTATCGAGTATTATTATCGCAATATATTTGACGATCACCAAATACAGTAAACGGTCGCCAAGTGTGGTAACATGGGATTGTGGATATGCGCTGCCCACAGCAAAGATGCAATATACCTCGTCGTCATTTGCGCAAACAATTGTGCGGCTCTTCCGTTGGATTCTTCTCCCTAAAACGCACCAGCCCGATGTCACTGCGTATTTTCCTGAAGTAACGCACTCGCGTACACATGTCGGAGATTTAATCCTCGACCATATTTTATTGCCTGCCGGGAGGTGGATAGAGCGACGCTTCAATCGATTGCACCGAATTCAACTCGGCCTTACCCAATATTATGTCCTTTATATCTTGATTGCACTGATGCTCCTTTTGTTAACCATTGTTCCATTTGATGCTTGGCTAAAAACCGTTACCCGATAAGTCCCATATGAACGCGACTTCAATTGTTTTACTCGCTACCATTTTGATCGCTATGAGCGGCCTGCCCATGTTGGTATTTTCCAAGCAGACACAACAGGGCCAACGTTACGCGGTAGCAATATTGGTGGTGGGCTGTTTAACTGGACTTTATGGAGTGACATTCGCGTTCGATGTTAGTCATTCCACGAAACTGATTCACTCCTGGACACTGCCCTATGGAATGTTTTCCGTGGGCATTGACGCGATCAGTAGATTTTTTCTTTTTCTGATCTTTACCGTTCCGGCTTTGATTGCAATCTACGGACTTGGTTATTGGAAGCAAAATGAACATATCGGTAATGGACGTCAACTTGGGCTAGCCTTTGGACTACTTGTAAGCTCACTTGCATTGATCTGTATCGCGCAGGATGGAGTTCTCTTTTTGCTCGCATGGGAAATAATGGCATTGGCGATCTTCTTTTTAGTCACGGTTGAGGATGAAAAACCGGAAGTTCGCCGAGCAGGATGGGTCTACTTGGTCACCACTCATCTTGCTACCCTTTGTCTTTTTGCAATGTTCGCCCTTTGGCGCTATGCGACTGGTTCCTTTGCGTTTGATTCCGCCCAAGGAATCCCTGCGTACTTAGCGAACCCGATATTTATACTTGCCTTGCTTGGATTTGGAGCGAAAGCGGGTTTAATGCCACTCCATATATGGCTACCAGGAGCGCACGCAAATGCACCTAGCCACGTCTCAGGAATGTTATCGGGTGTCGTATTGAAAATAGGCATCTATGGAATCGTACGCATGACTGGCCTTCTTCCTATCCATGAAGCATGGTGGGGTGGATCGCTGTTAGCAATAGGTTCGATCACTGCCGTGTGTGGAATCGTCTATGCAATTGCGCAACATGATTTAAAAAGGATGCTTGCTTACAGTAGCATTGAAAATGTTGGAATCATATTTATGGGCATTGGACTTGCGGTCTATGGCCGTTACTTGGGGCATATGGATTGGGTCATTCTTGGTTTGGCGGGTGCCCTGCTGCACAGCTGGAACCATGGCTTATTCAAAACCTTGCTGTTTCTAAATTCGGGCGCAATTATTCACGCAGCACATACACGGGAAATGGATAAAATGGGTGGGCTAGGCAAAAAAATGCCTCATTCCATGGCGTTATTTGCAATTGGGGCCCTTGGTATCTGCGCATTGCCGCCATTGAACGGATTTGCCAGCGAATGGCTTGTGTATATCGGATTATTCCGCACCTTAGGACTCGATGGATCATTGGGCTATCCAGCATTGTCAGTTGGAGCTGTTGCACTTTCCTTGGTAGGGGCTCTAGCGGTGGCTGGATTTGTGAAAATATTTTCGGTAATTTATCTGGGTATGCCTAGAGTTGCGGGAACGGAACGAGCAAAGGACCCCGGACTGAGCATGATTATCCCAATGTTAATGATGGCGTTTGGTTGCATTGTGATCGGTCTGTTTTCGTTTCTAACATTTCCTTTACTCAACAGTGCTGTCGGCATTTGGAGCGGCATGCCTGAAACTCATATTTCGATCAGTGCATTCGCGCCTTCATTGTGGATATCACTAATCGGGTTAACATTGATCATTTCATTTGGGTTAGCCTTTATTCTATGGAATCGCTTTCAGAGCAAGAATCGGATTCCTCGTCGTGGAACATGGGATTGTGGATATGCAGCCCCGACAGCGCGGATGCAATATACTGGATCTTCCTTTGGGCAGTCACTGGTAAGGTTTTTCCGCTTTCTGTTGTGGCCTCGGTATAAGCAACCCTTCATCAAGGCATTATTCCCCTCAAAGCAATCATTTAGCAGAGAGGTTCCTGACGTAATTCTGGATCGCGGGTTTCTTCCGGGATTCCACTATGTTCAAGTAAAGTTGCGGAAATTACATATTATACAGCAAGGCAATACCCATTTATACATTCTGTATATTGGGTTTATCCTATTATTCCTTGTCGTTTATGGAGCTAAATCATGATCAATCTGATCATCCATATTCTCATCCTATTGTTGGTACCACCATTGTTGCTAGGTATTATCAATAAAACGAAAGCCTGGTTCGCTGGTCGCAAAGGCGTCCCCTATTTTCAGACCTATTATGACATAATTAAGCTCCTTCGCAAAGGCATGGTGCTCAGTACGACGACGACTTGGATTTTTGTTGCAGCTCCTATTGTGACTTTGATCTCAGTGCTCCTCGCGGGAATCCTGGTGCCCTTTGGCCCCTTCCCTTCCCCGATCTCATTTGCCGGAGATGTGATCCTCTTCGCGTATTTATTTGGCCTCGCGCGATTTTTTACCACCACGGCAGCTCTAGATACTGGTTCCGCCTTTGAGGGCATGGGATCGGCACGCGAAGTGACCTTTGCCTGTCTTACCGAACCCGCCTTGTTTTTTGCGTTTCTGGTTCTTGCTAAAATATCGGGCTCATTTCAATTGACTCGAATGCTGCTCGGACCGGAGGGAGGTTTTACTATGGTTTCGGCTGCGCCCCTGGTACTGATCGCAGTTGGGGTCTTTATAGTTCTGCTCGCAGAGACCTGTCGGATTCCCGTAGATGACCCCAATACGCATCTTGAGCTCACCATGATCCATGAAGTGATGGTTCTTGACCATAGTGGCCCACTCCTAGGAGTCATCCTTTATGCAAGTTCGCTTAAATTTCTCATTCTAGGTAGTTTGCTTCTGCATATTATTTTTCCAATTCGCCCCGAATTTGGACTTTTAAATTGGCCTCTCTTTATCATCGAATTATTTGGATTAGCGATAGTGGTGGGAATCATTGAATCCATCATGGCCAGGTTACGAATGCGCAATGTTTCGTACTTGTTGATCGGTGCCATATTATTTTGCGGCTTTGGGTTTATTCTGTTGGTGAGGTAAGCTATGAATCATTTTGTAAATGCCATTCTGATGATTGTTCTTGTCATGAATCTATTTGCTCTGGGGACGAGCCGAATTCTTTCGGTAATCAGTACCGTTGCCCTGCAAGGAACGATTCTTGGCATACTTCCCTTGCTCATCCATGGTCATTTCAGTTTCGCAATCATACTGGCAACCGTGGTAGCCGTGGTATTGAAAGGACTGATCATTCCCAATATGATGGCAAAGGCATTGCGGGACACGAATATCAAACGAGAGGTTGAGCCGCTGATAGGATTAATGCCTTCCGTGGTTATTGGAGCGTTCGCTACGGTTTGTGCACTATTGATTTCGGGACAGTTGCCCCTTGCGTCAGGACATGAAGGCTCTCTCCTGGTACCGACCGCCATCGCAACAATGCTTACCGGCTTCATTATGTTGACAACTCGGTTCAAGGCCCTTTCCCAAGTCGTTGGTTATCTGATCCTGGAAAATGGGATTTACATTTTTGGTTTATTACTTCTGGATGCAATGCCTTTAGTGGTAGAAATGGGAGTCATGCTCGACTTATTTGTGGGAATTTTTGTCATCAGCATCATCGTGAATAAGATTAATCGGTCATTTTCTTCGATGGACACGCGGCGTTTAGTTTCGCTGAAGGAGTGATTTATGGTTTTCATTATAATCCTTGTTCCCATGTTCATGGCTGCTGTCGCAAGCTTGGTTTCATCCAATAATCGCCGTCCATGGTTATTGCCATTTACAGGAGCCCTGCACCTTATAATGACTTTATATGTCTTAATTAATCCAGAGCTGGCAGTATTTAACTCTTGGCTGATTTTGGATCCTTTAGCAAAGGTCATTTTCCTCCTGGTGAGTACCATATTCATGGTAATCTCGTTTTATGCCGTAGGCTATTTACGCCAACACCCCGAACGCCCCAACCGCCTCTTTGTCGCGTGTTTACTTGCCTTGCTTGGACTGATGACGCTGGTGGTCTGGTCTCACCATTTAGGATTGATGTGGGTTGCTATTGAAGGTATGACACTGGTAACAGCGCCCTTGATCTATTTCAAACATACCCAGCAAAGCATTGAGGCTACTTGGAAATATCTTATTGTGGGTTCGGTAGGAATTGCCTTGGCCTTGCTGGGTACCTTTTTCCTGGCATACTCATCTTTGCATGAGGGCTTTGAATCAACCTTGCTGTTTGATGATCTGCTCAAACACGCGCCGTTGTTGTCGAAACCTTGGTTGCACTCTTCATTTATTCTTCTATTGGTAGGCTATGGAACAAAAATGGGGTTGGCTCCAATGCATACCTGGAAGCCAGATGCCTACGGAGAAGCTCCTGGGGTTGTGGGAACTTTATTTGCTGGGGCAGTCACCAGTGTTGCATTTTTAGCGTTTACCCGCATATATCAGATATGCTTTGCCGCAGGAGAGGGCGCATATACCTCAAAAATCCTTATCTTCATGGGCCTCCTATCCATGGCCGTAGCTGCATTGTTCATGGTCGGACAACGCGATTTTAAGAGGCTCCTCGCCTATTCCAGTGTCGAACATATGGGAATATTGGTCCTAGGTTTAGGTATCGGCGGCGCCGCTCTTTTTGGTACGGTATTGCATGTCATCATGAATGGCTTAACCAAGGGGATTCTATTTCTCTCGGCAGGAAATATTCATAGGGCTTTTGGCAGTAAGAACACGGATTACGTAACGGGTGCGATCCGTGTATTGCCAATTTCTGGAACGCTTTTCCTGACAGGGTTTATCGCCATTACCGGTTCCCCTCCTTTTGGACCCTTTATTAGTGAGTTCTCGATTTTGAATGGAGCATTCAGCTCTGGTCACTTTGTGGCTGGTGGCATGTATCTATTTCTTTTGCTAGCTGTCTTTGTTGGCATGGGCGCTACCGTTTTGAAAGTGGTGCAAGGTGTTCCCCCAACGAACATTCAAGCACCGGCAAAAACGAATCAGGAAAGCCTGCTCACCGTAGTTCCGATAATGTTCTTCGTTGCCTTGATATTGCTCCTTGGCCTTTACATTCCTAAGCCCTTGCTGGGTCTGGTGCAAGATGCCGTGCGTTATTTGGAGATTCGGCCATGACCTTAGAATTGAAAAGCCTTGCCAGAACCTACAACGGACAAACCATCCCTGTAGAGCATATCCCCATTTTTACCATGGCAGATTTGCAAGATAATATTTTGAATGCAGTCGCCCACGGCCAGAGAGTGAGCGCATTCTTTGGGGTACTACAAACAAACGAATCCATTCGCCTTTACGCAATTATTGCAGATGATGAGCAGAATCAACTCTCCGTGGGCTGCACAGATGTAAGCGGAAAGTCCTTCCTATCCTTGACTCCACGTTGTCCCCAGGTTCATCTATTTGAACGGGAGATTGCCGAACAATTTGGACTGATCGCAGAAGGGCATCCTTGGTTCAAGCCGCTTCGTTTCCACCATTCCTCCACACCTCTAGATGCTTGGAATCGCCCCAAAGAAAAACCGATCCTACCCGGGGTTACAGATTTCTTCCGTGTTGAAGGTGATGAAGTCCACGAAGTATCGGTTGGGCCTGTTCATGCCGGAATCATTGAACCCGGCCATTTCCGTTTTCAATGCCATGGTGAAACCGTCTTTCATTTGGAAATTGCGCTAGGGTATCAGCATCGAGGGGTTGAGCAAGCGATGGTGGGTGGACCAAATAAACGTACACTCCACTACGCGGAAACGATTTCTGGTGATGCCACAATTGCCCATGCGACCTGTTATTGCCAAATGGTGGAGTCTTTGGCGTCTCGACCCGCAACAGCGTATGCCCAGACGATTCGTGGCATAGCCTTGGAACTGGAGCGTCTTGCGAACCATGTAGGTGATCTAGGGGCATTGGCTGGTGATGTTGGCTACCTCCCCACAGCAAGCTATTGCGGAAGGATTCGCGGTGATTTTCTGAATATGACTGCTGTGCTTTGTGGAAGTCGCTTTGGGCGGAGCTTCATGCTCCCAGGCGGAGTCCATTATGCGATGGATCCAACCCGAGTTGCTGATCTTCTACAGCGCTTAGACCTCGCCGAAAAGGACTCCAAGGCTGCAATTCATTTGCTTTGGAGTGCTCAATCTGTCATTTCACGATTTGAAGATACAGGAATATTGAAACCTGAAGACGCCATGAATTTGGGTTTGGTCGGTCCTGTGGCCCGGGCTTCTGGGTTAAATCGCGATGTGAGGCTGAATCATCCCTCGGGCATCTACCGCTTTGCACACATCCCTATGGCCACCTACGATACTGGTGATGTATTTGCACGTGCATATGTGCGTTGGCTTGAAATCAAGCAATCCATCGCTTTTGTGCGCGAAAAATTAAGCAGCCTGCCAAAGGGTAATGCCAAAGTTGCCGTTGGACCTCTTGCTCCAGATTCATTTTGTATAACCCTGAACGAAGGCTGGCGAGGGGAAGTATGCCATGTTGCCCTCACGGATGCCGAAGGGAAATTCAGACGCTATAAAATCATCGACCCTTCGTTTCATAATTGGATTGGGCTTTCCCATGTTTTACGCAACCAGGAAATTTCCGATTTTCCAATTTGCAACAAAAGCTTCAGTCTCTCCTATTGTGGCCACGATCTTTGACCTGAAATATTCCCGAGATTAGATCATGTTTCGAATACTCCTAACCCGCTTCCAACAAAAACATCGCACCATCCAATATCCTGATGGTCCACCTCCTGAATTGCCTGATCGTTATCGCGGTCATCCAATCATTGATCGGACAAAGTGCACAGACACTTGTCAAAAATGTGTTACTGCCTGCCCGACAGATGCCATTAAACTGATGGATCCAGCTACAGTCGATCTCGGCAGATGCCTTTTTTGTACTGATTGTGCTGATGCATGTCCGAGTGAAGCGATTTCATTCGCGAAAGACTTTCGTTTAGCAGCAAAGAATCGTACCGATCTGATTATTCGTGCCGAGCAATATGAGCTTGCACTAGCAGGCACACTGAATAAAAAATTGAAATCCATGTTTGGGCGCTCCTTG
>Ga0209125_1001831_pt1 | contig 18253 bp, 21 predicted proteins | sample BarGraIncub1131A_FD_184503 | JGI IMG/M metagenome (GOLD analysis project Ga0209125, IMG submission 184503) | Arctic peat soil microbial communities from Barrow, Alaska - Barrow Graham LP Incubations 11-31A (SPAdes) (version 2) | ecosystem: Environmental > Terrestrial > Soil > Wetlands > Peat...
ATCAATTTTGCCAGTTTCAAGAGGCTGGTCGACTGGGAAGTTGTCCTGGGCGTCAACTTTGTAAACCAGCACCTCTCCTATTTCACGATCAAGGGCGCGCGCAAATTCGATTATCCGCCAAGCTTCTCTTACCATGAACCCTGGTGGGAAAATTACAAACCCATGGGCGACTACATCGGAAGAATTTCATTGGCCATGTCTGCCGGCGAGCAGATCAATAAAACACTTGTCCTTCAACCTAATACATCAGCCTGGAGTTATTTTTCCCGCAAAGTGTACAATGCCACGATTGATACGATACAGAATAATTTCAAGCGGTTTGTCTTCCAGCTGGAAAGAGCTCATTATGAGTATGACCTTGGTTCGGAACTGGTTTTACGCACCATCGGTTCGGTAGCTAATGGCAAACTGGTCGTCGGCAAACGGCAATACAACCTGGTGGTGATCCCTTCTACCATGGAAAATCTGGATCAAAATACCCATAAGCTCTTGAAGGATTACCTGCTTCAGGGAGGGAAGATCCTTTCCTTTACCAGGAAAATCCCACGGGTAGATGGTGCCGAAAGTAAATTGAATAATGAGTTGATGACTGCCTTTTCCAAACAATGGATCTATGCCAGCTCACCCGTGGATGACAAAGCCAGAGGAGTATTACTGGATCCCGATTTTGACATCACCGAGGTTCTGCCTTTAACGGGTGAACTATACCACCAGCGCCGGGTTCTCAAGGGTGGTGAGTTACTCTTTTTCGTAAACACGGATACAGTGCAAGCAGTCTCGGCTACTATCACCGCAAATGGCAAGAGCCTGATAAAAATGGACCTGGACAATGGGAAATGTACCCTTGTGCCGGTGAAATCAGAGGACGGTCAAATCATTTTTGACCTCTCCCTTTATCCTATCGGCAGCGCCTTGTATTTCCTTACGCAGACCAATGCAGCGGCTGTTGCAGCGGCTGAAAAGTCAATTCTCCCTGCAGCCGATGCTGAAAGTGATAGTATCCTGGAGAATATCATCGGAGAGAAGACGGAGACTTCTGTCAGCCAGCAGGCAGATAATGTCCTGGTCATGGATTATGTCGATCTGAAGGGTAAAAAGCTTGATCTTAAAGAGGCCTATTTCATGAAAGCCATGAGGATTTTGTTCGACAGCAGTGGATTTAAGATGGGCGATCCGTGGCAGCATAAGATTCAGTACAAGCAGGATTACCTGGCCCTTGATACCTTCAAAACAGGCTCAGGATTTGAGGTGACCTATCACTTCAATGTTGCCACGAACGCCGATCTGAAGACCTTATCTCCGTTGGATGTAGTGATCGAACGACCCGAAATCTGGGACCTGTACCTCAACGGGACCAAACTTAGCAAGACCGACAAATGGTGGATTGATCGTGATTTCTTCCGCTTCCCGGTAGGGAGCAACCTGAAAGCAGGCGCCAATACGTTGACACTGAAGGCTCCAAAAATGTCTGTTCATGCGGAGATTATGCCGGCTTACCTTGTTGGAAATTTTAAACTGAATCCGCTGAAGCAGGGATTTGAACTTACCAATGGGAAGTTGTCATCCCTGGGATCGTGGAAATCACAGGGCTTTCCGTTCTACGGTCAAAAAGTTTTATATACCCAGAAATATTCTACGTTGCAAAACGGCAAAAAATATATTGTCAGACTGAATAGCTGGAAGGGAACCATGGCTGTTGTCTATGTAAACGGGGAGAAAACAGGCCTGATTACGGCTCCGCCCTACGAGCTTGAATTACCAGTTTCTGTGAAAACAGGTGAAAATACAATCGGCGTCGAAGTGATCGGAAGTTTAAAAAATACTTTTGGGTTTTTTTATAAAAGCAATTTAAACAGATGGATCATCGGACCGGGCGACTGGGATACTGCACCTGCAGCTTTCCCGGCCTTAAGTCAGTATTTCCTGCCCGACTATGGGCTATTCGAACCCTTTTCTGTTGTATCCTTAAACTAATTCAAAAATAGTATTGAAGACCGAGGAAGTAAGTCCTTACTCTTCTGTCTTTATCCAACTTGATTGCAAATACTGGTCGGGAGAAAAAGAAAAGGCACTTAGGGAATCGATGAAATAATCTACCTCCAATCATTTCCTGGGCTCTTTCCATTCGCCACTCTCCATCATAAGCTTCTTGAGTTCCTCAACAGCATGTTCAGCTGCCACATGACGCTGAATCAATTTCTGACCCTTGTACAGGTTGATCCTTCCCTTTCCTGCTCCGACGAAGCCGTAATCCACGTCCCCCATTTCCCCGGGACCGTTAACGACACAACCCATCACACCGATCTTCAGATTCTTGAGGTGGCTGAAATTTCTTTTTATTTCGGCTACCGTATCCCGCAGATCGAAAAGGGTTCTTCCGCAACCCGGACAAGAAATAAATTCGGTTTTGGTTACCCTCATCCGGCTGGCCTGGAGTATGCCAAACGAGAGATTTTTCAGTTCATTGTAACCAATATTACCTTTGCTGGAGAGTAAGATTCCGTCACCATAGCCATCAATGAAGAGTCCGCCAAGATCGGTACAAGCTCTCAGTAATAAATCTTCGTAACTACTTTTCGTGTAGGAACGATGGAGGATAACCGGTATTTTACAGATATGCGCATCCAGTTCCATAAAGAAGGCGCGCATCTCAGCAAAGCTATTCAGGTTATTGCTCTCCATGATCATAACCATTTTACGCTCCCGCTTCAGCTTCTCGAGGGTCTCGGGATTATGTTCCTTGAAGCGGTCGTATTCGGCCTTGTTGACGCGCACAAACCGCATCTGATTGGCATAGAAATCGTTGAATAAATAATCTTCGAGCGTTAAGATGGGATATTCCTTTCCGTAACGGTCGACGATAGATTTTCCATCGTAGAAATAGTCGGGTTCAGTTCCCGAGCTGATGGTCTTAATCTCGTCCAGACTATATTTGTTAAGATCGGCAATCACGACTACGGGTTTTTTGCCGCCTATATCATTGACCGGCCTGTTCGACCTTCGCTCATATTCAAATGGGTTGGTCTGGGCCACCAAAGGTGCAGTAATAGGGGCATGGTGTTCGCGATCCCTGAAAATATCGACCAGTTTGCGGGCAAAAGGTATCTCTTCAGCCGGATCTTCAGTCAGGGAAACTCTAACTGTGTCCCCGATTCCGTCAGCAAACAAGGCCCCCGAGCCAACTGCCGATTTGATGCGGCCATCCTCTCCTTCACCTGCTTCTGTGACTCCGATGTGGAAAGGATAGTTCATCTCCTCAAGCCGCATCCGGTAGTTCATCAGGCGAACCGTATATACCATGGTTCTGGTATTGCTCGATTTGATGGATAGGACAATATTGTGGTAATCTTCTGCCTTACAGATCCTTAAAAATTCCATAACCGATTCCACAATTCCGGCTGGAGTATCACCATATCTGCTCATGATCCTGTCGGAGAGTGATCCCTGATTCGCCCCAATTCTCAAAGCCGTTCCATGTGATTTACATTCACGAATGAAAGGAACGAAACGCTCCTCAATTTTCTTTAATTCGAGACGGTACTCTTCGTCAGTATAATTCACTTTCACGAATACCGCTCTCTTGTCATAAAAATTTCCGGGATTAATTCTGACCTTGGCAACATGGCGAATGGCAATTTCAGCCGCCGAAGGATTAAAATGGATATCTGCGCAAAGAGGCTGGTGGTATCCCAACCGATCGAGTTCGCTACGAATATTTTTAAGATTCTCGGCTTCACGTATACCCTGAACGGTTACCCGAACAAAATCGGCTCCCGCATCGATAATCCTGATTATCTGGTTGACAGTAGTTTCCGTATCGTTGGTGTCGGTATCTGTCATAGATTGAATCAGAATGGGTTCCCCGCCACCCATGCAGACAGAACCAATCCTGACTTTTGTAGTCATCTGTCTATCATAATGCAAAAGATTATCGATGTAACTAAAATTTTGATTCATTTGATAATAATTTGTTTTTCAATTGCCAAATGGAATCGCCATGAGGTTATTATCATTTCTCTTGATGATTGACAAGTCATGTCGATTTCATGCGTTAATATTTTGTCTTTCAATGGTCGCATGGAATCGAAGATCAGCGAAGCTAATACCCACATAATCATTTTCGGTTGGTGTGAATATTTGCTCATAGGTATTTCATATCCTCAACAAAAATCTTTACCGATGGGCTGACAAATTTATCCTTTTATTTTGAATAAATTTGATCCAAAATTGTAAAGGCATGTCTGTCATCTTTGAAGCTGTATCTAAACTATACGGGAATCAGCCGGCACTGGATAAGGTCACCTTTTCAGTAGATTCGGGAACAATATTGGGGATACTCGGACCCAATGGGGCGGGTAAGTCCACCCTGTTGAAAATCGTTGCGGGATATCTCAGACCATCTTCAGGGACCGTAAGGGTCAATAACCTGGAAGCCGACCCCGATGATGCTGAGTTCAAAAGGCTGATTGGATATCTTCCCGAAAACAATCCGCTCTATACTGATCTGTATGTCAGGGAGTACCTTGAACTAGTTGCCAGCCTTTACAAGATAACCAACCGAAAAAATCGGATCGCGGAGATGATTGAACTCACCGGATTGGGCCCGGAGATGCACAAGAAAATTGGCGCTTTGTCGAAAGGATACCGCCAAAGAGTTGGACTGGCGCAGGCCCTGATACATGATCCTGTCTTGCTGATTCTCGATGAACCCACCTCCTCTTTAGATCCTGCTCAACTGGTTGAAATCCGACAGATGATCCGGAATATCAGCGCCAATAAGACGGTGCTTCTTTCTACCCACATCATGCAGGAGGTCGAGGCCATTTGTGACAAGGTAATGATCCTGAATCTGGGGAAAATAGTCGCCATGGAGACGCCTGAAAAGATTAAGAAGCTCTCTTTTCAGTCCTTACGGAAGTATGAGGTTGAATTCCGCGACCCGGTATCGGCAAAGCTTTTTGAGACAATTGAAGGCGTCGTCAGGACTGAACAGCTTACAGAAAATAAGTTTATCGTTTACAGTGGATCAGGGGATATCCGGCCCGATTTATTCAGGCTGGCGGTAAAAAATAATCTGACCCTGCTGACTTTGCATGAGCAGGAATCCACCATGGAAAAGAGCTTCCTTGAAATCATAAAATAAACCAAAAATATATTTACGAATGAAAAACCTATCACGCACAATTCCGATTCTCCTAATGCTTCTTGCTGTTACATTTTCTCTTCAAGCCCAGACGAAAGGGCAGAAAAAATATCTGAGCAGCTACGAGGGTAAGACCCTCACACCCACACAGATACCTGTATTATTGCCTTACAACAGATGGATTGACCCTGCCGGAACGCAACTGTTCTTTGGCATAAAGGATCTTGAAAATCATGCAATGGACGTTGCGCTCTCTCCGGATGAAAAGTGGCTTGCCATCGAGGGTCGCTACGAGGTGGTGGTTGTTTCTGTGTCAAACAACAAGGTCGCCGGCACTTTTCAATTGAGCAACTATTTCAACAAGCAGCTCAGTATGAACTCCTTCTCTGGAATCTGCTGGAGGCAGGAAGGCAGTCTGACACAACTTTTTTGGGGAGCTTATGGCAAAGAGGCCTCCGGAGTTGTAATGGCTACCTGGGGCAACGGGAAATTTACCGATTCAGATTTTATCCCTTTCGCCAAAGAAGCTCCAGCAGCCACCTCGCTGGCCAATGAAGTGATGTACCGGAATGAATCCGGAAAACCAGCTATTTATGTTGTATTAAACGGAAACAATAAAGTAGTTAAGCTTGATCCTGATACCAGGAAAATCCTATGGTCGACCCTGGTGGGTGTTGCACCTTACGGCATCACAATGGCCAACGGGAAAATCTACGTGACCAACTGGGCAGGTGGTCAACCTGACCTCAACGATAAGAATGTTGCCGGAGTACCCTGGGGAAAGGCAAAGGTCAATGAGCTAAACGGCGCTACCCGCGAAGGCACTATGTCGGTACTGGATCCGGCCACAGGTGCGGTTTTGAAGGAAATCCCGGTAGGGTTGCATCCTAACGATGTGATTACGGGAACCGACGAAAAATTTGTTTACGTTTCCAACGCCAACAGCGATGAAATAAGTGTTATTTCGACAGCCGACGATCAGGTGAAAGAGACTATTTCGGTACGTTTAAACGCCGAAAAGAATGGCTACTGGGGAGACTCACCCAACGGTTTAGGGTTATCGAAAGACAACAAGACGCTATATGTCTGCAACGGCATGGACAATGCGGTGGCTGTCATTTCATTAGGACAGTTGTCGGCGGCAGGCGCAGCAAGTAAAACGAGTGTTGTTGACGGTTTCATCCCAACAGGCGCCTACCCCGGAGCGGTTGCCGTTATGGGAAACAATATATTATATGTCGCCAATATTGAAGCGGAAGGATCCGGCATCCCATTTTATACAGAAGGATCCAAGAATGCTAAGTACAACTCTCACAAGGAGATGGCCTCGATTTCAATCATCTCTGTTCCTGCCGCGAAAGAGTTGAAAGCTTATACTGAAAGAGTAAAAGTCTCCAATCAGCATTTCAGGCTCGATCTGACCGCCAAACTACCGAGGAAAAATGTCGCTCCGGTTCCGGTACCGGAAAGGATTGGCGAACCATCCGTCTTTAAGCATGTTCTATATATTATCAAGGAGAACAGGACCTACGACCAGGTTCTGGGTGACCTAAAAAAAGGTGATGGCGATTCAAGCCTTACCGTTTATGGCAGAAAAATTACGCCCAACACGCACGAGCTCAGTGATCGGTTTGTGTTGCTGGACAATTACCACGCATCCGGAAAATGTTCTGCCGAAGGGCATCAGTGGACGGACGCATCGATTGTGACCGACTGGATTGAGAAGTCTGTCAGGGCCTGGTTCCGGAGCTATCCGCACGTTCAAACAGACGCACTCGTCTATTCTCCAACCGGATTCATCTGGGACAACGCACTGGCTCATAACAAGAAAGTCAGGATCTACGGTGAAGCCTGCCTTGCCGAATTCGGTCCTGGCCAAACCTGGAGCTCCATCTACAAGGGTTTCCTCAACAACGAAAAGCTTCAGTTTAAGAACAAGACCACCATTCAGCCGGTAGAACCGATACTTAGCCAGGACTTTCCCTCCTCAGATAATCACTTGGTTTCGGACATACAAAGGGCCGACATCTTTATTAAAGAAATGAAGGCATTGGAACAACAGGAGGGAGACCAGCTGCCTGAGTTGATGGTGATGGCGCTCTCCAACGATCACACGGTTGGAACCAGACCGGGCATGCCTACTCCGAGGGCATTTGTAGCAGATAACGATCTTGCGGTAGCACAAATTGTTGAGGCACTTTCAAAAAGCAAATTCTGGAAGAATACGGCCATTTTTGTTACAGAGGATGATTCTCAGGATGGATGGGATCATGTCTCGGCATACCGTACCGTTGGAATGATCATCAGTCCTTATTCCAGGACCTCCAGCCTGGTGCATACGAATTACAACCAGGTATCGATGGTACGGACCATCGAGCAGATCCTGGGCATTCCACCGATGAACATCATGGATGCAACGGCCATGCCGATGTTCGACTGCTTTACTTCAAAACCCGATTTAACTTCTTACAAGGCACTTAAAAATGAGGTTCCCCTGGATGAGCTGAATCCTAGTCTTCGGGCGCTTTCGGGCAAGGCTCTACACTATGCCAAACGAAGTATGGAACCCCAATTCGACGGGATCGATGATGGTGATGAAGATCTGTTTAACCGGATTCTTTGGTTTGCGGCAAAAGGCAATGCGAAGTATCCTAAAATAAAACTCTGACTCTCGCATTGTTAATATAACTATTCCTACATTTGCAGCTGTGGACGGATTTGATTGATTGCAACCACGGAAAAAAATGCTAAAACTATAGTGTATTGACTTTCCTACTTCAATTAAACATCCCGCCAAATTTATTCATCTGTCACTTCAACAAAGTGGCTTAATTATTTAATTTATGGGATATCTATTTACTTCAGAATCAGTATCAGAAGGTCATCCGGACAAAGTCGCGGATCAAATTTCGGATGCAGTATTGGATGAATTCCTTGCTTACGATCCTAAATCAAAAGTTGCCTGCGAAACGATGGTCACTACCGGACAGGTCATCATGGCCGGCGAAATCAAATCAGAAACCTATGTCGATGTCCGCGAAGTCGCCCGCAAAGTCATCAACAGAATCGGTTATACAAAGGCTGAGTACCAGTTCGATGGCGATTCCTGCGGTGTGCTGACGGCCCTTCACGAACAGTCACCCGACATCAACCGGGGGGTAGAACGGTCTGAACTGGAAAATCAGGGGGCCGGCGATCAGGGCATGATGTTCGGTTATGCCTGCAGCGAAACTGACAATTACATGCCGCTGCCACTCGAACTGGCTCATGCGCTACTTAAGGAACTGGCCAAAATCCGCCGGGCGGGCAAGGAAATGACCTACCTCCGTCCGGATGCCAAATCACAGGTAACCATTGAGTACGACGATAAAAACCAGGCCGTTAAAGTTCATACCATCGTTATTTCAACTCAGCACGATGATTTCGATGCCAACGATGTCAGGATGCTTGCCAAAATCAAGCAAGATGTTCAGAATATTCTGATTCCTGCTACCAAAAAAGTACTTCCTGTTCGTCTCCAGAAACTGTTCGAATCCGGATACATCCTGCACGTTAACCCTACCGGGAAGTTCGTTATCGGAGGTCCTCATGGTGACAGCGGACTGACCGGCCGTAAAATTATCGTAGATACCTATGGTGGTCGCGGGGCCCATGGTGGCGGCGCTTTCTCCGGAAAGGATCCGTCGAAAGTCGACCGTTCCGCAGCCTATGCAGCCCGCCATATTGCCAAGAACATGGTGGCGGCTGGTGTTGCCGGAGAGTTGCTGGTTCAGCTGGCCTATGCCATTGGCGTGGCGCAGCCTGTCAATATCTATGTAAATACCTACGGGTCTGCCAAAGTCGACCTCCACGACAATGAGATCGCGGATAAGATTGCCGCTTTGTTCGACCTGCGGCCTTATGCGATTGAGCAACGGCTGAAACTCCGCAATCCAATTTACGAAGAAAGCGCCTCCTACGGTCACATGGGACGCACGCCACGTGTGGTTACCAAAAAATTTACCTCTGCCTATTTTGGAAACAAGGAATTAGAGGTAGAACTCTTTACCTGGGAAAAACTGGATTACGTGGATAAGATCAAGGAAGCCTTCAAAATTTGATTGCTGTGTCCTGAGATAGGGCCATTAGAAAAATTAAATCCCCGCAGCTTTGGTGTTGCAGGGATTTTTTGGTTCACCAGGAATTCGTGTTTAATCCCAAAATCAAGTAACTTACAATAAAAGAAAAATCGAAAAAGATGGAACTTGATTTGATTCAGAACAGGATCCACGAGATCCGGGGGTATCGTGTCATGATGGATTTTGACTTGGCTGAGATGTACGGAGTGGATACAAGGAGTTTGAAACAAGCTGTTAAAAGAAATGAAAGTAGATTTCCCAGCGACTTTATGTTTGAGTTAACCAGGACGGAATGGGCAAGTTTGATATCACAAAATGTGATATCAAACCGGGGAGGTAACAGATCCCTTCCCTATGCATTTACAGAACAAGGAGTTGCAATGCTTTCAAGTGTTTTGCGTACCGAGAAAAGCTATTGGCTATTTGTCAGACAAGAATAATATCAAAGAATAAAATGATCTTGGAGGATTTTCTATCTTTGTTTTATCCCCGTTTGTGCAAAGGATGCCAGACCTCACTTGTGCGCGGAGAAGCGGTGATTTGCCTCGGCTGTCAGGCCGATCTTCCGAAGACAGGATTTGAAAAAATTCTGGATAATCCAGTATCCCAGCTCTTCTGGGGCCGGGCGGAAATTCAGCTGGCAACTGCCTTTTGCAGTTTCGACAAAGGAGGTATCATGCAGCATTTTCTACATCAGCTCAAATACAAAGGATCCAAAGAGGTGGGTGAAAAGCTGGGATTATTGTTCGGATTAGATTTAATCCAGAACCTCCCTTACCAGGATATTGAACTCCTGGTACCTGTTCCATTGCATCCTAAACGTGAACACAAAAGGGGTTACAACCAGAGTGCAGAGATCGTTAAAGGGATGTCTGATGCGTTAGGAAAGCCCTTTTCTATAGGCAACCTGGTACGGAATCACTACTCTGATACCCAGACCAACAAAGGCAGATTCGAGCGTTGGGAAAATGTGAAGGAGCTGTTTAGCGTCCGAAAGCCTGAACAGATGGAAGGGAAGCATCTGCTTCTGATCGATGATGTGGTTACAACTGGTTCCACCCTTGAAGCCTGCGCCAATGCGCTACTGAAAATCCCCGGTACCAAAGTCAGCATTGCTACATTGGCTTACGCTTGATTGACCGCTCTTTACTTTTCACTTCCCCCCAACGATACGCATCACCCGGCAAACGCATCAGATCCAGCACCCTGTTCACAACCGTATCGATTAGTTCCTCCATGGTGGCTGGCAGTGAATAAAAAGAGGGTGTTGCAGGCAGGACTATGGCTCCTGCTTCTGTTAAAGTCACCATATTTCGCAGATGAATCAGGTTATATGGCATTTCGCGTGGCACGACAATTAAACGGCCTCTCTCCTTTAGGATGACATCCGCTGCCCTTGTGATCAGATCGTCCGAAATTCCGGATGCAATACGTCCCAGTGTGCCCATGGAGCAGGGAATAATCACCATGGTGTCGTAACCTGCGGATCCGGATGCAAAAGGAGCAAAAAAATCATGCGGTTCGTAAATTTTGTAGGGAATGGAAGTTGTGCTAACCGCTTCTTTTAATTCATAGGCCCAGATATCCCTGGCATTTTTGGAAAAGACGACACCACAAGCCTCCGGAATAATAGTCGATTTGCTCAGCTTTTCGATCAGTCTTTTGGCATAAACCGACCCGCTGGCACCAGTAATCGCAATGATAATTTTACGGCCCATAATTAAATTTCTGAGCAATATAGTAAAAATCGGATTCAGGCTAATTTGATCTTCGAATTATCGGTGTCGATGTCTTCGAATTGGGAATTCTTCGATATATATTCGGGGGCAATATCTTTCATCCGGACGACCAGTTCAACATCTTCCTCAAGGTTCAAATTTTTCAGCAACAGATTGATCTTATTTTTCATTCCATTATAATCATAGGGTCTGAACTTTCCGGCCATAATTTTCGGATTGCCGGTTGGGAGTGTTTCTTCAAATTCGCTTAAAAGTTCTTCATACAATACCAAATCAACAGCATCTTCTAAGGTCATCATAAAACGGGTCATGTTGCGGTCAGTGACTGTCAGATCTTTCCCCTGTTTAATTTGTTCAATAAACAAAGGAATTACAGAACCACGCGAAGCCATAACATTGCCATAGCGTGTGCCGCAAAATACAGTTTCCTTGCTTTCTCCCATCGAACGGGCTTTGGCAATCATTGCTTTTCCCATCATTGCTTTCGAGATTCCCATCGCATTGATTGGATAAACAGCTTTGTCTGTGCTGAGAATAACAACTCGCTTTACTTGATGATCCAACGCTGAATCTAAAACATTTTGAGTGCCAAGTACATTCGTATTTACAGCTTCAATCGGAAAAAACTCACAGGATGGTACTTACTTCAAGGCTTAAAATAATAGGAATGAAGGAAATAAAATCGTAATCCGGGGTGAAGCCGCTTAATTCTTTAAGGAGGGAATTATCGCCCCACAGACGGAATACTTCAGACTTTCCCGGACGTAAACGCTGTTCATCAGTAAGAAATTGCACATCCGATTTCATTATTATTTTGATCAAATCAAGCATATCTTTCATCGATATTTCAAAGGGTCACGAATATCACCAGAGACTGCTTCCAGATTCTGATTGGCAGGAATATCTTCAAGCCAACCCCAATAATTAAAAGAATTGTATTGCGACAAGGCTTTTACAATTAAAGCCAATATGTTTTCTTTGTTTTGTTCAATTTGTAGTTTATCCTTATTTAAAAGGTGGTTTATTGTTCAGTAAAAGCATAAGGTGTCGCTGAAGCATTTCGTTTATTTGGCTATGCGGTCACAAATTGTTGGCGAACAGCGTAGCCTTTAAGTAAGTAGCTTTTTAAAATGCTATTAGCCCAAATACGGAATTGAGTTGCATTTTTTGAATTAACCCTATATCCTACAGATAAAATGGCATCAAGATTATAATACTGGGTTTGGTATTTTTGAATTCCGCTTGCACCCATGTGTTCCAAAATGGAACATGTGCTATTTTCAATTAATTCACCAGATTTATAAATATTTATCATATGCTTTGTGATAGCTGGTCTTTTTGTGCCAAACAATTCAGCTATTTGTTTTTGGGTAAGCCATACAGTACCTTCTTCAAATCTCACTTCTAATGCGGTTTGATTATCTTGTGTTTGATATAAAATAATTTCTCCTTGCTTCATAATCAATTTTCACATTTTTTTTAATATGATAGATTTGCGTGCTCCGTTCTTGCCAATAATACCATGCACTTCTCCTTTTTTTACTTCAAAATCAATATCTCGCAGGGCCCAAACATAATCGCTTTCTCCTTTACGAGCGCAGTCGTTGGTCTTCTTTTACGTATATTTTAGCCATCCAACGGTTTCTGTTAATCCTCTTTTAATGTCGTACTCAGGGATGAAGCAAATTAATGCGAAGGATTGAATTATTGATTAATTTTCCAATGGCCGGTTTTTTCATCACCTACTCTTTTCAATATCTTTTTCACTTTTAGTTTTTCAATATCTCTTAATGTCGTTCTTTTTGAAACATGAAGTAATTCTCCTAATTCAGAAGCAGAAACACGATTGTTTATTTCAATCAACTCAACTATCTTAGATAATCTATCGGTGACATTATCGGTGACATTATCGGTGACATTATCGGTGACATTATCGTTAGCAACTATTCTTTCTTTGAACATGGTTACTTTAAAGCCATTGATTATCTCTTCTAACCTTGGCTCTTTTATGCCATATTCGCGGCATATTTTTCGAATTCTGGAAATTCCTGAACCATAACGTTCTATCAGCCCTATTTCTTTAAATGCTTTCGCGATTAATTTATTCCTGGTTTTAGAACTGTAGTTGCCCGATAACAAATCATTAACAGTAATGCCTCCGTACAAGTTGCCCGGATTGAAGAACTCTATTTTATCGTCAAATATTTTTATGATGCTTGCACTGCTATCCCTGTAATCGCGGTGAACAACCATATTTATCACTATCTCGCGAATGGCATCAAGTGGATAATCGAATCGTTCAATCCGTTGTGGTTCACCGGTAATAATGTATTCGACCATCAGGTGTTTTTTTATAAAAGCGGTTATCTCATCGATTTCAGTAAACAAATCGGTGTTCAGCGAAATACTATCAATGATCATTGTTTCGCTTTTAAATCGTCCGGCCTGAACATCGCTGATCAAACAGTATTCTTTAACAAAAAGTAAAAAGCCGCCAAATGTGAGCTGTTTGTCCCGGATGATTTCAAATTTCGAAAGGAAATCCAATGGTAAAAGCTCAATTTTGGTTTGTGAGTGTTTTTCTGTTTTTTCAATAAATCGCTTTACTTTTTCGGTAGAAATATGCTCAACGCCGTGATTGGGGTCGGAATAATAATCCCAACTCGTGTTTATGGTTTTAAGATGTTCGTTGGCAATCTCGGTAAGCCCCATTAAATGGTTTGAGTTGGCAATGCGTTTAAAATACTTGCCGCGTGTTGCAACCGGTTTGATGGGGTATTCCTGAATGGAAAAAACAACAACCGTTTTATTCCCGGATTCTAAAATACTCACATCAGGGATCAAAGATGGCGAGGTTTTGTTTTTAATTTCATTAATCCAGTTTTGCACTGATTCTGAATTAATCATTACTCCCGATAATTCATTCTTTTGACTGATACCTACCACAACTTTTCCGCCACTAGTATTGGCAAAAGCAACTAGGGTTTGGATAAGTTCATTATTGAAACTGCCTTTAAACTCAAGGGTTTCTCCTTCGCCAAGTTCAATTAATTTCTCTAACTCGATGTGATAGTTCATCTTAGGTATTACTTAATAAACTGCAAATATGAGCAATTGAACTAAATTGTAAATCAGGGGAAATAGGTAAGCAAATCACTTGATCAGCAATTATACTTGTTGAACGGATGCGTAATCCGTGACGGGGAATTCGTTTGCTAACGAGCAACTCAATGCCTAATTCTTTGCAAAGCGCCTGTTTATCGGGAGTAAAACCATATGGTTTTCCGGCCATGCGTGGAAGCTTCCTGGAAAAATGCAATAGGTCCGGAATGAAGCATATCATAGACCCCCGACACAAATATTTTCTTGTTCTTGCGAATCATGCGAATCGAAGATCAGCGAAGCTAATTTTAACGAAACGAAGTTCAGCGAAGTCAATTTCACGAACTAGTCGATCAGTTTTTATTTTCAAAATCTTTTCCCTTTAGGATCTTTTCTGTTGTCAAAAAAGTTCAATATAATTAATTGATCATCCTTGACTTTGTAAAAAACATTTACTTGTTTAACGATTGTCAATCCTCTTATTTCTTTCTCCTCATTTTCAAGCGTTCCAATCTCAGGATATTCAGCAAGTATTTCAATTAAATCATAAACATTTTTGACAAAAGATTTGGCGACTTTTTCATTCCATTCGACCAATAAATAATCAATGATTTTATCGAATTTTTTGTCTGCTCGCTTTGTCCATTGAACTCTTAAAGCCATTTTTTGTGTTTCTTTTTCATGTCATCCTGATTAATCAGGTAACTCGGACTGTTGCTTTCCTCTAATGTCATTAAAAGTTCTTCCTGCTCCTGAGTAGTTAGTCTATTCCACAATTGGCCATCTTTTGCAGCATATCGTGACTTCATAAGATCATAGAAGTTATTTAAAAGAGTTTCATTTTCTATATTGTCAATAAGAAGATGAAAGTTTTTTCTGAGTTCTAAAGTGTCCATAATTAAATACGAATTAGACTAATTTAAACGAAACGAAGTTCAGCGAAGCAAATTGCACGAACATAAGACGAAACGAAGTTCAGAGAGGATGATCACGTTTTACTGTTTATTTCAGGTTGTCCCAATACCATTCTACCGCTGCTTTAAGGAGTTTTAAAAAATGACTCTTATTCATTCCCCGAAGATATCAGTGGCCTTGTCGATCAGAAAAGATTTGATTTCATCAACAGGGACTGGTTGACCAAGGAATTCAACGGGTTCGGAATAATCGATGTCATCAAAATAACTTAGTTGAGCCCTGAAAAGTTTTTCTGAGAATAACTGACCAAAAAGAAAAATTTGTAATGCCGCTCTGGAATGACAGATTGAATGGCGGACTGCTTCGTGGTCGGGGTGATTGCCAACCAGCTTTTCACAGCTCCGCCTCCTTACTCACAGGTTGTGTTTGAGTTTTTATAAAAAAAAAGACTGAAAAGCCCAGTAATAAGAACTCTATGCAGAAATGGTAAAAACCTAAATTTCACCTTTTTCCCTCCTAGAAATCGAGTAAAAAATCTTCGTAAAGTTAGAATAATAATGGTTGAAAAACATTAGTTTTGGTTCAATAAATCGCCTTTCAGTTCTCATCTCCCCCCTTCGATTAATACACCGATTCTATAACTATTCAAGCGTGTGCGATAGATATTCTTGTACCCGGCCAACTTTTTTAAATTTGGGAACTCATTCATTTTATCACAGGCTTTTACTTGCTGAATGATATCGTAAATCTTGGATTTTATCCTTGGATCATTGCAATTTAATACCTGCTTTTGAAACTTACGTGTAAGCTCTATCTGCATTTAACCCTGTTTTAAAAGAAACAAAAAATCCTGTTTTCCCTTTTCGTTCAGTACTCCGGAATCAATACCATCTGCAATTGAAATTGCGATAGCGGTATCTTCCATTTCATCAAGGGATATTTTTTTAGCTGAGAAACTAAGCTGTTTGGCCAATTTTAAAATCAAGGAAGAATTAACCTTTGAATGACCTCTTAAAATGATCGTTTCCATTTTTTGATTGTCTTCACAAATTTAAAAAAGAAATTCATACCGTTACAAAATTTTTAGTATCTAATAAATCAGCTGGTTCAGGGTTGCAATCTGCACCCCTAAGCATCGGATCTGTGATCCGGGGCAATAACAACAACAGCAATCATGGTAAAAGTTGCTAATTTATAATGGTGATTGAAAGGATTTTTAATCCTTGACTGCGGAGCGCGGATTACAAAACCACGCAGAGGAAAATGTTCGTGTTCCTCGGGCCGGAACTTTGCCGCCAGCTTCCTTCAGATTCCACCTCACGATGGACACTCTTGCTCTTGGTTAATGGTTGGAAACTACAGCCCCTCCTAACGGACTCTCACCGTCAGGTTATTCGTCCTGCACGGCGCACTCAAATGTTGCGGATTGAAAATCTGAAACAGCAGGTGTTACAAACATATCTGATTCGTCAGTTTGTAAATGTCAATTCCAAGATCATAAAATTCCCTGGCTTCAGCTATAGCTGGTTTTCCGTTTGGCAATAATCCCATCTCTCCCGGATACCTTGCATCAATATAACGTTGGTCTAATGAGATAAAAAGATCAGTTTTAAAGTTCTGGGATATTTTATGTTTCACTTTTTCATAAAGATTCTCAAGGGAATGACTTTTAAATGTTCCAATCCCAAATTCTTCGATGATTGCTTTGAATGATTCTTCTACAACCTGTTGGGCATGAAAAGCAGCCAAGTGAGTTAAATTCTCATCATCTATTATTTTGCTTATCAAAATCAAATCACTTTCAGCACTTTTCAACCATTCACTGGTGATGTTTTTCATAGAGAATCCGTCCTTTTTGCAAAAGTTCCCGAGAAAACACACTGTCTAACTCAATGAATTTTTCGTGCATCATCTTTGTGTGCACGATTAAATCTATTGGGAATTCCTTTTTAATTTCTGAAATAGATTTTGATACCCTTAAATAGACTTGGCTTTTCTCACTAAAATTTTTGGGTATTTTTTCCTCCCCAGTAATCACCAGAATATCTATATCGCTATCCTCATTCGGTTCACCATATGCATACGAACCAAAAAGAATTATCTTTTCAGGATGTGTTGATTTTAGCTTTTCAACAATTAATGGAATATAGTTTAAACCAGTCATATTAATAAATAATTAGTACAAAAATAGTCAATGTTTTGCATATTTTCTACACGGTCCAAAAGCCTCTCGCCTGGTAGGGAAGCTATTGCAAAACAACTATTCTGGGGAACCGAAATATGGACGTTGTTGGGATCGCAAAATGCCAGGATAGTTAATCCACTTGAACGCCGGTGTTCAATCATCGCAGCGGTTTCTTCTAAAGTTCTTCTCCCTCTCATCTTTGATTTTTCAACAAAGGTATGGAGGCGGGGTATCGCAATCAATATGTATTACGCCGTATGCTTACGAAAAAATGTAATGGCTTTATGATTTAACAGGTACTGGTAATTGTTTGCATATAACTTTACATGTTATATTTACAATTTCGGGGTGACGAGGGACGCTTGTTTGAATATCATTTAAAGTATTAACCCAAATTGAATGGTTTGAACCTTCGCGAAGTAATTCACAACCATTATTTTTTAAATGGCGTTCAAACTCTTTTCGTTTCATGTAAATTGTAATTTTCGTTTCAAGATTTTTATTTTTCCATAACCTTTGTACAACTGTTCTTTTTGAACTTCCAGTAAAATTTTTAATGCATCTATTAAATTAGTTTTAAGCTCATCAATGGTTTTGCCTTGCGAAATAGCTGCAGGAAATTCCTCAATTTGCCCAACATACATTCCACTTTCAGTATCTATTTGTATCAACATGGTTAAATCGGCTGTTTTCATAACTGAATGTTTTATTTATTACAAAGATAGTAAAAAAGAGAATTTGAAAGTCAGAAGAATCACTGCTTTATGGTCTTAGCTTCCCTGTTGGTGCGGATTACAAATCCACACAGCGGGTTCAGCGCACTATGCCGGGGTACCGAAATATGGACGTTGTTGGGATCGCAATCAATATGTATTACGCCGTATGCTTACTCTGCACCAGCAGTGAAAATAAAAATTCTATCAGCTTAGTCTGTATTTTTAAAATCCAATTTCCTTAATAATTTGTTTTATTTCAGAATCAGGAATATTTTCCTTTTCGCTTTTATCAAAAAGGGTAACCAAAAATATCATTCTGTCAGTTATTTTTAAAA
>Ga0209125_1001832_pt1 | contig 18251 bp, 16 predicted proteins | sample BarGraIncub1131A_FD_184503 | JGI IMG/M metagenome (GOLD analysis project Ga0209125, IMG submission 184503) | Arctic peat soil microbial communities from Barrow, Alaska - Barrow Graham LP Incubations 11-31A (SPAdes) (version 2) | ecosystem: Environmental > Terrestrial > Soil > Wetlands > Peat...
GGTTCTTCATCAATTTAGGTGATAAATGAAGTTATTGAATTCTAATAAATAACCGTCAATTAATGAATATAAATATCTGATAAACAGTAAAATAAATCAAAATTAATTAGTAAGTAAGGCAGATTATCATTACCTTTAACATTCTCACAATCAAAGATATAACATTCATGCCTCTGCTTACTAATTGCGTTAAAGATACGAAAATCTTTTTTTGCCCTCTACGCTTCATTCAGGATGCTTCTGACACGACTTCTAATAAAAAGGAGGGTGAATGGGCGCTCTGATTTCTTTGCCAGGAATAAGCCTCGGAGTGGCTCAAATTAGTGATAGCAGTGTCACAATTCCTGCTCATGCAAAACAAAAAACCGCCCAATGCCCTTGTTGTAATAATAAGAGTAAGCGTGTTCACAGTTCATATATACGAAAATTAAGAGATTTATCCGTATCAACACGCTGTGTATCAGTTCACATAGCCGTAAGAAAGTTCTTCTGTAAAAATCCGGAATGTGAAAAGAAGATATTTACAGAACAACCAGGTACTGAGATTAAAGCGTATTCGAGAATGACAAACCGAACAAGAGAGACGCTTCAAAATATTCTTCTTGAAGTTTCAGCAAGAAAAGGGTCCTATCTTGCTCATTTAATCTCATTGCCAATAAGCCCTTCTACTGCTCTTCGGATGATTGATTCTTTGCCAATTCCTCCAACTGAAAAAGTAACAGTATTGGGCATAGATGATTGGGCATATCGAAAAGGACTAACATATGGCACCGTACTAGTGAATATGGAAACAGGAGAGGTAATTGATTTACTCAAAGGCAGAGACGGTGTTTCATTGAAAGAATGGCTGACAATGCATCCTGAAATTGAAATAGTGACACGTGACAGAGCAAGTTCCTATTCGAGTACAGTATCATCTATGCTACCAAATGCAATACAAGTAGCTGACAAATTTCATTTATTGAAGAACTTTTCGGACTGTGTATATTCTGTCATTAGAATTGAATACAGGAATTTAGTAAATTCAATGAATGAGAATTCATTACAGACAGAACCACTACCCCCGGAGATTCCTAAAGAGGAAAATGGGAAAGTTCCTTTAAAAGCAAAAGGAGAAAGAAATGAATACATTAAATATCGATTTGAAAAAGTTAAAGCAATGCTTAAAGATGGAGTCGGATTGAAGACAGTTGCAAGATCATTACAGATATCAAGAAATGCTGTTCGCCGCTATGCTAAAGTGGATGTCTTACCTAGTAAGAGCATTTATCATAAGTATGATTATAATGAATATCTGGAAATTATAGCACAGGGCTTTTCTGAAGGAAAAAGTTTTACTAAAATATATGTTCGTATGAAAGAAGCAGGATTTAAAGGGAGCTGGTCAGCATTTTATTGCCAATTTAAAGATCACCCTGTGCGGACAACACCCGCAGTGTACAAACCAATGGATATTAAACTCCGGTTAATATCACCAAGGAAGATTTCTAAATACCTTGCTTTTACTGATCTATCAAAAATCAAGGATGAAACTGATAGAGAATTAATAGAAAAGCTCTTAAGTAGAAGCACCACATTAGAAAAAATCCGTCAACAGGTTTTAACATTTAAAGAATTGCTGCTTGGTAACGATGTTGCGTTATTAAAAGATTGGATGGAAAGAACATTAAGTATAGGAATATCTCAACTTAAATCTTTTGTCAAAGGTTTGATGGGCGATATTGAAGCAGTGAGGAATGCAATAGAAACAAATTGGAGTAATGGACAAGTTGAAGGACAGGTTAACAGATTGAAAAGTATCAAGAGACAAATGTATGGCAGGGCTGGGTTTGAGCTCCTCAGAAGAAAGGTGATACTCAGTAAAGTAGGCTAAACATCACCTAAATTGATGAAGAACCCATACAATAACTCGCCATTTACTTGCTTTTCGGGTAAAAATAGTTGATCTTTACGGTGTATCTTTTTCATATTAAACCACTTTACCAATGGAAAAGCAGCCACCAAAAGTAGTTGTCCTGAAAGAAATGGGTCCTGGTCCCATTTCTTTCCCGATGAATTGTAAAATGTAAGCATTATCTTTACAAAGATAAATCTGACATCTGTCAGGCCTAGTCTGCCAAATTACATAGAGTAGGCCTGATTTTATCCGGAGTATATACGAGTTACCGCCAATAACATGAATTGATGACGTGCATTCAAAAAAACATGAAACTTTAAACTACTAAAACTTAATAATTATGGGGATCAAACCTGGACCAAAGAGAACCGCTATTTCAACTGGAAAACCAGATAAGCGTCAACGAGATAATAAAGAAACACCTAAAAATGATCCTTCATTAAAACCGCACAAACATAAAAAGGGAGACTAATTATAAAAAAGAATAAACAATCACATCCGAAAACTTAAAACGTAAAAGATATGGCAAGATGCACAGCACCAGTTCATGGACATCGAACAGCGAGCGGGCGAGCAGCCTGCCCTGCATGCGGTGGCTACAGTAGCTATCGCGGCTACAGCAACTATAACAGCTACGGGTCATACTCGTCCCCATCCTACCCCTCTTCGGGGAGCAGCGGAGGCAGTAGCAGAAGTAGTGGTGGAGGTGAGAGAAGCATAAAGCCACGCTGGTCACATGCAGGTTCGCCTGTTTTTTATACATCTGCTGAGGTACTAGCGCTCACCCCAATCCGCCGCACAGTCGAAAATCGAGCGAATACGCAACCTGACCTTAGGGATGTATTTCTTTGTCACGCGTGGGACGATCGACAAGGTGCCGCTAAAGAACTACACGATTTGCTAGTGTCGAAAGGTGTCTCCGTTTGGTTCAGCGAGAAAGACGTTGGCCTTGGCGTACCATTGATGCGCGCCATTGACAAGGGCTTGGCGAACTCACGGATTGGACTAGTACTGGTAACCCCTGCACTTCTTCTCCGCCTACCACAAGAGGGTATCGCCGACAAAGAACTTTCCGCATTGCTAGCGCGTGATCAGCTCATTCCCATAGTGCATAACACGACCTTTGAAGCTCTACGTGAAGTCAGCCCACTCCTCGGCTCGAGAAGTGGGCTGAGCACTGCGGAAGAACCAATGACAGACGTAGCTGCCAAACTCGCCGAACTCGTCGCTATCGAACCTAACTCTGGAAATTTATGACCGCTTACCAAGCAAACGCTCGTTACTGGCACTAACATCAGCTACCTGTCAAGTGCGGCAGCATTGGTTTTAGGTGTGCATCTTTCCGCTCGGGTTGCTTTTCGGCTTGACAGAAAATCGCCTGCAGTACGCCATTGCGTGTAGCTTCCTACGTTATGGGCAAGGTTAAGGGCGGCATTGCGGACAGAATTACAGAATCCAAAAAGGAATATCTCAATTAGAACTGGCGAAAATCCTGCAAGTCGATCCTGCAACACTTTCAAGGATTGAAAATGACAGAAGTAGCAGAATAAGCAAGAAAGTAATAATGAAATTGGATTATTTGTTCATGAATTTGTTAATGCAGAATAATGTGACTGAAAAAGAGTAATCGTGATAACACATCAATTTACATGCACGTATCAGAAAAAAGCTTACAAAAAATAAAATCACCATTCGATGAATTGTAAAATGTAAGCATTATCTTTACAAAGATAAATCTGACATCTGTCAGGCCTAGTCTGCCAAATTGCATAGAGTAGGCCTGGGTTTAATGGGGTCAGGAATCATTTCTAAGAAATGATTCCTGACCCCATTAAACCCGACAGCGAAGGATGGCTGGAATGGCCCCACAATCTCTGGATGGGAGTTACTGTTGAAAATGAATCGGTGATGGGCCGGATCGAGAACTTAAGAAATACTGGTGCGAGGGTTAAATTTTTATCCTGCGAACCGCTTTTAACTGCTTTACCTGATATGAATTTGCAAGGAATTGATTGGGTAATCGTGGGTGGTGAAAGTGGCCGTACTCCCCGACCAATGAAAGAAGAATGGGTGCATGATATCAAGGAGCAGTGCCAGAAAGCTAATGTTGCTTTTTACTTTAAGCAATGGGGTGGAAGGAATAAAAAGAAAGCCGGGAAGTTGTTGGAAGGAAAGGTTTATAATGAGATGCCGGTCATTAGTGAGGGTTTATAGGTGTTACGAAATGTGGCCTAACCCCATTAATTCTAAAGATTTAGTATCAGATACATTTAATCAAAATTTGGATAAATGTTGTATAATAAGTTTTTAAAGTGAATTTTCAGTAGTTTTATAAATTAATTAAATTATGGAATTATTACGTTTAAAAGAAAGAATTGAAATAGCTGTTGAAATGGGAGAAAGCCATTTCAGGGAATTTAAAAGTGGTTTACAAGGTCAATCTAATGCTAAGACATCACGGCCAATAAAAGAAGTATGTCAGGATATTTCAAAAACCTTAGTTGCATTTGCTAATGCTGATGGAGGTGAGCTTTTAATTGGTGTTGAGGATGATGGTAGTATCACTGGTTTAAAGTATGAAGATGATTTATTAAAGGTATTACTAAATGCTCCTACAACATATGTACTGGAATCAACGCCACTTCCAACTACAAAGGCCTCAATTGTTGATTATAATGGAATTAAAGTTATATATTTTTCTATACCCAAGGGTTCGGAACATGTTTATATAACTTCTGATGGTAAATGCCTAAAAAGAAGAGATTTGGAATCAATACCAGTTTCTCCTGAATCAATTCAATTTGAACGTGATGAAATAATATCACGAGAATATGATAGACAATTTGTGGATAATGCAGATGTTACTGACTTAGACTTGGATCTACTGAATAATGTGGCAAAGGAATTTTCGAGAGCAATTTCACCTGAAAAGTATTTACAACATCTTGATCTAGCTGAATTCGATGGATATAAATTGCGACTTCGGCGCGCCGCTTTGCTTTTATTTGCAAAACGCCCTATAAAATGGCATCCGAGAATGCAAGTACGTATACTCAAGTTAAAAGGAAATGAATTAAAAACCGGAAAAGAATATAACGTAATCAAAGATGAAGATGTTTCAGGTAATGTTTTAACTTTAATAGAAAAAGCTTGGGAATTAATACGACCTTACCTTACTGAGACCAAAATGTCATCAGATGCTATGTTCAAGACTCAAATTTTATACCCTGATCTTGCTTGTAAAGAAGCATTAATAAATGCTATTGCACACCGAGATTATAATATTGAAGGAAGAGGCATTGAAGTTTATGTTTTTGATGATAGGCTTGAAATAAAATCACCTGGTATGCTTTTAACATCTATTAAAATAATTGATATCAATAAACGAATGGGTGTTCATCAGTCACGAAATACGCACATAGCTCGAGTATTGAAGGAAGTTGGTTATATGCGTGAATTGGGAGAAGGATTTCGGAGAATATTTGAACTTATGGAAAGTTATGATTTAACTCCACCTAAATTATATTCTTCTGATAAGTCATTTATTGTATCATTTAGTCAAAAGTTGATTTATTCGAAAGATGAAAAAATTTGGCTTGAAAATTTTGAGAACATAGAATTGTCTAGAGAAGAAAGAACTGTTGTAAGATTAGGTGCAACTGGTAATTTATTATCACCTAAATTAATTTGGGATACAGTTGGAATAGTTGACACAGATGATTATCGTCAACTTATTGAATCGTTGAGAAACAAGGGTATTCTAGTAAGTGAAGTGTCAAAACCTCAGGCTAATGCTATCGCTACTAAATCGAAGAAGGATAAAAAGTCCATCGCTAGATTTAAAATAATTACACCCAAATCGTTAGATAAAAGACCAATAATTGAGATTGAAAAACAAATTAAATCTACTCCAAAGTCCAATATAAAACCTGTTGATGATTCTGATTATTCTAAATTATACATCGAAAATTTACCTTTTGATTGCACAGAAGAAGAAATTAAATCAATCTTCACCCAATATGGTGAAATTGAGGCAATTCGAATTCCCTCCAGTCTGTTTTCGGGGAAAGGTAAAGGCTTCGCTTTTATAGAATTTGAAAAAAACATTTCAGCAATCCAAGCTATTAAGGATCGAATGAACATATTTTTAAGAGAAAGAAAAGTAATTGTAAAAAGATATAAAATTTAATAAATTAAGATTTCCTACTTAGGTTGACACCATTTACCTCAAAATTTCATTATAAATTATGAAAACAGACTCACCTATAAAGTTAGAAAAAGATGATCTATTAAAAAGATATCCTTTTGCACAGGATTTAATAAAAGGATTACTTGTTGATTTCGTAAACGGACAAGATAGTATTGTGATTGGAATAAATGGTGAATGGGGGTCAGGTAAATCATCTCTTCTTGAATTTTTAAAATCAGAAATAATCGTACAAACAAAAGAAGAACCTTTTAGAAATTATATTTTTGAGTTTAACCCTTGGAGAATACTTAATCAAGATGATTTGCAAATGCAATTTTTAAAAGAATTAGGAACTATTTTAGGAAATTATGATGAAACCAATGAAGAAATAAAAACGGGATTTAATAAATGGATTGATATTTTTAAAAATTGGAATAAAAGCAACTTTGAACCTAATTCAAAAATTGCAATTAGTGCATTAGCCGGAATATTAACAACCTTCACAAAAGAAAAATCTCTAATAACTCTTAAAAAAGAGGCAGATGAAAGATTAGAAGATAATAATATTAAACTTTTTGTTCTAATTGATGATATTGATAGACTTACACCAAAGGAAATTACTGAAGTATTTCAATTAATTAAATTAAATGCAAACTTTAAAAACACTTATTATTTTGTTGCTTTCGATAAAAATGTTGTCATAAAAGCTTTAATTAATGATTATGGTGAAAATGGAGAAAAATACTTAGAAAAGATAGTTCAAATTGATTATACTATACCATCAGTTCCTAATGAAGTTATATCAAAAATATTTAGCCAAGAAATAAATATTATAATTGCTAAACTTCAATTAGATATTGAATTAGAATTAATTGGACTTATTTGGGATAAACATTTAAAGAACTATTTTACAACTATTAGGCATATTTATCGCTTTTGTAAAGGATTAGAATTAAGATTACCTCCAATACAAAATGATATAGACTTTTTAGATTTTTTGTTAATTGAGGCGATTCGACTTTTTGATTATAATTCATATGAATGGGTGTCGAAAAATTCTAAATCTTTAACTATCGACAGAGTTACAGAAATGTCACTTATTTTAGAACATGTTCGCAATAAGGCCGAGGATTTAAACAAGGAAATGGTAGATTTAATTAATACTTCTCCGGAATTAAATAGAGCATCTCCAACAACTAAAAATATATTAAAAGAATTATTTTCTTTAAATTTTAATTCTGGATATGAGATTTTAAAAAATGAATTATCTAAAAGCAGAAAAATAGCATCAAATGAATATTTTGAACATTATTTTTCATTTAGAATATTAGCAACAAATGTACCATATATTGACTATAAAAGATACATAGAAGGAGATAGTGAAGATAGAATTAAATTACTAAATAAATATAAAGAAAAGAATCTTTTCCATAAATTCATAGAAGGTTTAATGTATTCAGTTCAAAAGCATTTCAAACAAATGGATTTCAAATGTTATTACAATGAATTACTTGATTATTGCGATAATAAATTGTATAATTATACGACTGAATATTTTAATCAAGGCGGTTGGTTTGTAATTGTTAATTTTTTAAACGAATTATCTAGTCAATATCCTAAGGAAGAGGGATATGAAAACCTAATTCAAGCCTTTTTGGAAAAAGAGAATAGTTTTTCTCGCTATTTAGCATTGGCGTTTATTAATAATAAAATAAGTAAAAGGGGAAATTTTGCGGTAATTTCTTCAATTCCAGATAGTGTAATAACTAAATATGAACCGAATATTACGATACGATTTAAAGAATCATTGCTTTATTTTTCTGACACATTAAAGGATAATAGTTTAGATTTTGAAGAATATACTATTATAGATATTCTTCATCAATTATATCTAATTGATGAAGATCGCTATAATAGCTTAATTTATTTATTTATGATCGATGACAATAAAGCTATTTTATTATTTAAATGGTCATTAACACGTTTAAATTCTAACATTTCTTTAGAAATGGTGGTCGGGTATTCTATTTTAAATAATGGACACATTTTAGCAAAATTGACAATTGAAAATTTTGAAAAAAGATTAAGTGAAATTGTTGAAGATGATTATCAGGGATCAAATAAAGAATATCTAAAACTGTTTTATCTTTTGAAAAGTAAAGAATTTGATCCAAAATTATTTTTTACTTTAGACGGGAGAGAGGTTCCAAATTATTTCTAAATATTCTTCATTTGTTAAACATTGTAGACCCAATTAAATCTCGCAAGATGAAAATATGTATGATTAATGGTGGCATTCACCATTTATTGTAATTCTGAAAACACTTAAATAGGAAGGTTGTCAAAAGGATAGAAATTGTCTTGAACTAACTTAAAGAATTTATTTAGAAAAGGGGGAAAATTCCAGAGTCATATTCTAAAAAAAGTTGATTATTTATTCCTTAGATTTCCTGATCAATTTCCCATCGCATTCTCCGCCTTAATCAGTATATTTGAACCTCCATATACAAAAAGGATTATTAAATGTCAGAAGACCAAAAGAAGCAGCTCGAACAACAGCTTTGGAATATAGCAAACACCCTCAGGGGGAAGATGGATGCGGATGAGTTCCGGGATTATATACTGGGGTTTATTTTTTACAAGTACCTTTCGGAAAAGATGGTGCGGTATGCGGATAGGATTTTGATTCCGGATGGCTTCAAATATATAGAGATCAAAGAAGGCACTTCGAAAGGTGAGCAATATATTGAACTGATCAAAGAGGATGCGTTGGGTGGTCTGGGTTATTTTCTGAGGCCGTCGGAGTTGTTTAGCGAGATTGCCAAAAGGGGTAGCAGTGTCCTGGAAGGTGTTGATAATTTCATTCTCGGGGATCTGAAGAAGATTCTGACCAACATTGAGCAGAGCACGATGGGGACGGAGAGTGAGGATGACTTCGACAATTTGTTTGAGGATCTGGACCTGACGAGTACGAAACTGGGCAGGACTGAATCGGCCAAGAACGATTTGATCGCAAAGGTACTTTCGCACCTGGACAAGATTGATTTCTTCCTGGAAAACTCGGAAAAGGATGTGCTGGGTGATGCTTATGAATACCTGATCGGGCAATTTGCCAGCGGGGCCGGGAAGAAGGCCGGGGAGTTTTACACGCCTCAGGAGGTGAGTAAGGTGTTGGCTAAACTGGTCACGACTGGGAAAACGAAGCTGAAATCGGTGTATGATCCGACGTGTGGTTCGGGTTCGTTGTTGCTCAGGGTTGCCAGGGAGGTGAAGGAGGTGAATAACTTTTTCGGACAGGAGCTGAACCGGACGACGTATAACCTAGCCCGGATGAATATGATTCTGCATGATGTGCATTACCGGAAATTCGATATCAGGCAGGAGGACACGCTGGAGCGTCCACAGCACATCGATAAGCGGTTTGAGGCTATCGTTGCCAATCCGCCTTTCTCGGCGCAGTGGAGCGCGAGTCCGTTGTTTATGAGCGATGACAGGTTTAGTCAGTACGGGAAACTGGCGCCATCGAGCAAGGCTGACTTTGCTTTCGTGCAGCACATGATTTATCATTTGGCTGAAAACGGGATCATGGCGATTGTGTTGCCTCACGGGACGTTGTTCAGAGGGGGCGCCGAACAGGTGATCAGGAAATACCTGATCGAGGACCGGAATTATCTGGATGCGGTGATCGGGTTGCCGGCCAATGTGTTTTACGGGACGAGCATTCCGACATGTATCATGGTGTATAAGCGGTGTCGGGAGAATCCGGAGGATGTGTTGTTTATTGATGCCAGCCAGCATTTTGACAAGGTGAAGACGCAGAATGTGTTGCGGGATGAGCATATTGACAAAATTATTTCGACTTACCGGGGGAGGCTGGAAGAGGAGAAATACAGCAGAAGGGCTTCGCTGCAGGAGATTGCCGATAACGACTATAACCTGAATATCCCGCGTTACGTGGATACTTTCGAGGCTGAGGATAGTATTGATATCAATGCCGTTGCTGCTGAGATCAGGGATCTGGATGAGCAGATGGTTGCTATTGATGAAACGATTGCCGGTTTCTGTAAAGAGCTTAATATTTCTAATCCTTTTTAAGTGATGGAAAAGAAAAAGAATGTGCCGGTGTTGAGGTTTCCGGAATTTAGTGGGGAGTGGGAAAAGAAAAAGTTAAGCGAAGTTTCTAAGTTTTTAGATGGTAGAAGAAAACCAATAAAGGAATCCGATAGATCAAAAATAAAAGGGAGTTATCCATATTATGGAGCTTCAGGAATAATTGACTATGTAAATGATTATATCTTTGATGAAGAAATAATTTTATTAGGAGAAGATGGTGAAAATATAATTTCTAGAAATTCACCTCTTGCCTTCAAAGTCTCAGGTAAATGTTGGATAAATAACCATGCCCATGTAATTAAACCAAATGAGGTATCAGATATAGATTTTCTTACTTTATCACTCGAGAGAATATCATTTATTAAATATAACACAGGGACAGCACAACCAAAATTAAACCAAGAAATTTGCAATGGAATCATCATTCCATATACTTCCATTGATGAACAAAAGAAAATAGCCTCATTCATTACCGCATTAGATATCAAACTGCAAGCCCTTAAGAAAAAGAAAAACCTTTTAGAGCAATACAAAAAAGGAATGATGCAAAAGATCTTTTCGCAAGAATTACGATTTAAAGATGGTAGTGGTTCAACGTTTCCTGAATGGGAAATGAAAACATTGGGTGAGATTGCAGAAAAGAAATCGATAAAGAATAAGAATAATAATGTTAAAAATGTTTTTACTAATTCTGCTAGTGTGGGGATTGTAAACCAAAGAGATTATTTCGATAAAGATATTGCAAACCAAAACAATTTATTGAATTACTATATTGTTGAAAACAATGACTTTATTTATAATCCAAGAATTTCCAATCTAGCTCCTGTTGGTCCTATTGGTAGAAATCATTTAGAAACAGGGGTTATGTCACCATTGTATTCTGTATTTAAATTCAGCCAAGGTAATTTAGATTTCTTTGAAATATTCTTTTCAACAACCGGATGGCATGAATATATGGAAAGTATAGCAAACTATGGTGCAAGAGCAGATAGGATGAATATTACAACTGAAAATTTCTATTTAATGCCTGTACCGTTTCCATGCCTTGAAGAACAAACCAAAATCGCCATTTTCCTCTCAGCCATCGATGACAAAATAAACCTCTGCAACACGCAAATAGAAAAAACGGAGCAATGGAAAAAGGGGTTATTGCAAAAGATGTTTGTGTAAACTATAAAATACTCACGGGTATTATTTTATAAGGTCTTTGGCCTTAATAAATACAATTTCGCCGTCTATTGAAAAGACTAATTCGCCATTGGTTTTTATTTTTGACTGAATTAATTTTTCAGCTGCCAGTCCAATTCCTTTCAGTATTTTCTCGCGTAATTCGATTATATTTTTATCATTCATGAGCTTGCTTATTTATCTGATTCCAAATAACCTGATCATTAATTTCGATTCCATTGTTGTATAATCCTTCAGCTATTAGTTGGAAAGGACTTTTTGAATTATTGACAACGATCCAATAATCACAAACAGGAATATACATTTTTATCAAATTCTTTATTCCCATCCTATAACGCTTTTTGATGATTTCTTCCGGAATATTATGACCTCCTTCACTTACACGCATTTTCACTCTTTGTAGTGCTAAATCAATGCTATTCAGCCAAAAGAATACCAGCGTTACAAAATATCCTTGTTGCTGTGCTTCCTTTACCAAAGTTACAAAATATCTTGCAGAAAGTGTCGTTTCAAAAGAAAAATCTACTTTTAAATTTATTAATTCTTTAATTCTGGTTAGCATTATTTTACCTGCATCAATTGCTGCCTTATCAGGTTGAAAAGGTGACAAACCACGTGCAATTTCATCTGCATTAACAAATTCCTTGCAATTGAGCATCTCTGGTAAAACTGTATATGATGCTGTCGTTTTCCCTGCTCCATTACATCCAGCTATGATATACAAATTTGGCATACTTTGATTTTTATCAAAAGTAATCAAGTTTTTGCTTTCTTGCTGTTAAACGATATTTTTTGTCTGATCAATTTTCAATTAAGAATAAGATGTTTCAAAGAAACGACAGATTTTAATTTTTTTTTCATTATTCATCAAGTATACAATAAACTTTGCAACACGCAAATAGAAAAAACGGAGCAATGGAAAAAGGGGTTATTGCAAAAGATGTTTGTATAATTACAGGTTGTAACCTGTCCGGACGTTTATTTTTTTGCTAAATTTAAGTGCGGTTTTAAATAAAATCATTCTACATTGAACATTTTGGACGCTTACAACTTTATAGTGTATATTTGCAATATTTAACAAATTATTTACAACCATAAAGTTATTGTTAACAATATTTCGTTGTACATTTGTTAATTATTTCATCAATGGCAAAAGAACAAGAGGTTGAAAGGTTTTTAAAAGAATTCAAGGAAAAATTGAAAATTTGGGGTGTAATTTTCCGTGATTCTCGTGAGAAAAATGCACAATTATTATCGGATTTAGAATTACGACCTATCGATCGAAATAAAATACTTGAAAGTCTTAAATCAATCGATTATTCTGAAGGCCCTTTGGAAGAAAAACTGTATGGAGGAAGCGATATGTGGGTGTTTGGAAAAGCACTTAAACTCCAAGAAGTCTATATCAAAATCACTATGGGATTTTCAGGTCAAAGCGTGATTTGCATTTCCTTTCATATTTCTGAACATCAAATGAACTATCCCTTTAAAAATAAATAATATCATGCAAAGTCCAATAACAGGGAAAGAAATGGTTCTGATAAAAGAAAGAAGTAAATTGTCTTTCCGAAAAGAAGAATTTGAGGTGGTTTATCATAATTATAAATGTGAGGATAGTGGCGAATCCTTCACGACAAATGAAATTGATGAACTTAACCTCAACCAGGTATATAATCAGTACAGGGTAAAATACAAATTACCCTTTCCGGTTGAAATAAAACAGATCAGGGAAAAGTATGGATTATCAGCTTCAAAGATGGCTGAAGTTTTAGGGTTTGGTGTTAACAGTTATCGTAATTACGAATCCGGTGAAGTGCCGTCATTGTCTAATGCCCGATTGATACAATTAGCAAATGACCCTAAGGAGTTTAAACGACTCGTAAATTATAGCAGTGCATTTGAAGGTAAAACATTAGAAAATATTTTAAAAAAGATTGAAGCAATTATAAAGGAAGAAGTAACTAATTTATTTAACACTCAAATTGAAAATTATCTTTTAGGGACTTGTAGTCCAAATTCTTTTACCGGCTATAGTGTGCCGAACTTTGATAAATTCACTGAAATGGTATTGTTTTTTACTGAGAAAATGCAACCATGGAAAACAATGATAAATAAACTTCTATTCTATGCTGATTTTGGAATGTATGGTAAAACCGGTTATTCTATTAGTGGCATACAATATAGGGCTATAGATTTAGGTCCGGTCCCAGTGAATTTTCAGGGCATATTTGAATACCTTGCTAAAAATGATGATATTGATATTTACAATACGACATTCCCCAATGGTGGAATCGGAGAACAGTTTAAACCCAATCCTAAACGATCATTTAATTCGGAGAAGGTTACGGCAGAGGAATTGAAAGTATTAGAAGAAGTTGCTGCTCGATTTAAAAATTATAATACCGATCGAATTATTAATTATAGCCATAAGGAAAAAGGCTGGGTCCATAATATAAACGAAAAACGTCTCATTGATTATAATTATGGTTTTGAATTGCAATAGTTTAATTCCAAATTTATAATAACAGAGTTCTTATAGGGTTATTGCAAAAGATGTTTGTATGATATTATGTTAAATGTTGTTCAAAAATAAACTTATAAGTTGATTTCGGGTAAGTAGGTATTATCTTTGTAATAGATAATTTACAAAGTCATGACAAGAGATGAAATGCTTTCGAAACTTGATAAAATAGTTTCGAAAGAGCCAAGTAAATGGCTTGATAATACGTTATACAAGGATGAAAACGAAAAATGGTTATCTCGCTCTCAAGCTGTTGCTTTTGAGATTTTAACTGAATTAGATAATCAAGGACTGAGCCAAAAGGCTTTAGCTGATAAGATGGGGATTTCGGCACAACAAGTAAACAAATGGTGTAAAGGTGGCGAGAACTTCACTTTTGAAACGATTGCAAAGTTGGAAGAGGAGTTGAATATTGAGTTGATGACTGTGATTGGGGAGGATTGGAATATGACAAAGAAAAAAAAGGTTATTGAAAAAAAGGTTGTTGTGCCGGATAATCCGAAGTATAATACAGTAACTACGGCAATTAAAGAGAGCATTTTAGCCTCGGAACCTGAATTACATTTGAAAAAAAGCAGGAAAAAGATTTAAGAAGGGATTGCAAATCCCCAGGTTAGAAGAGAATCGGATTACAAATCCGATTTAGCCGGTTTGAAAATGTTCTTTTTTCACAAGAACACTTGGAAAATGCACTTTTTTCACAAGAACACTTGGAAAATGCACTTTTTTCACAAGAAATAACCATTTTTCACTGAAAGTAAGTTTCGGGAAAGGTTTAATAAGGGCGACCACAAGGGGCGCCCCTACACCGAATTGATGTTTTGGGATAATCATTTCATGGCTTCGGGATTTAAGAATATATTTTGTTTTTTGATATTTGTTTTTCACATATCTTTGAGAAGCATTTCATTAGTTGATTGATGCTGTTATACTTTTATATATGATGATGACTCAACCTGAACAGATTCTGGAAAATCAGCTTGTAGATCAGTTGCAGAAGCTGGGCTATCAGTATGTGGCGATCAAAGACGAGAAGGAGCTGCTGGCTAACCTGAAGAGACAGCTGGAGAAGCACAACAAGATTTATTTTACAGACAAGGAATTTGACAGGGTGCTGAATATTCTGAGCAAGGGGACGGTGTTTGAAAAGGCTAAGATCCTGAGGGAGAAACAACACATCACCAGGGATAACGGGGAGAGTCTGTATTTTGCGTTTATAGAGCAGGAGAACTGGTGTCAGAACGGGTTCCAGGTGACGAATCAGGTGTCGGTGGACGGGGTGTATAAGAACCGCTACGACGTGACACTGCTGATCAATGGTTTGCCAATGGTGCAGATTGAACTGAAGCGCAGGGGGCTGGAACTGAAGGAGGCTTTTAACCAGATCAACCGATATCAAAGGCATTCGTTCGGGGCTTCGATCGGCCTGTTTCAATATGTGCAGATCTTCGTGATCAGCAACGGGGTCAATACAAAGTATTACGCGAACAATAAGAATCAATCGTTCAAACAGACTTTCTACTGGAGCGGTGAAAACAATAAGACGATCACACAGCTGGAGCAGTTCACGTTTTGTTTCCTGGACACGTGTCATGTTTCGAAGATGATCTGCAAATATATTGTGCTGAGCGAGGCTTACAAGATTTTGATGGTGTTGAGGCCATATCAGTATTATGCTGTCGAGGCGCTGATCGAAAGGGTGAAGAACACGGACAAGAACGGGTATATCTGGCACACGACGGGGTCGGGCAAGACGTTGACTTCGTTCAAGGCTAGCCAGATCCTGATGAATCTGCCCAAGGTGAAGAAGGTGGTGTTCGTGGTGGACAGGAAGGACCTGGATTTTCAGACTACCAAAGAGTTTAACAGTTTCAGCAAGGGGAGCATCGACGGGACGGATAACACGAATGCGTTGGTGAAGCAGTTTTCGGATGATACGAAGCTGATCGTGACGACGATTCAGAAGCTCAATACGGCCATCAGCAAGAGCAGGTATCAGCTCAGGATGGACAAGATGAAGGATGAAAAGATCGTGTTTATTTTTGATGAGTGTCACCGGTCACAGTTTGGTGAAACGCATTCAAGGATAAAGGCGTATTTCAAGAATATTCAGTTGTTTGGCTTCACCGGGACGCCTATTTTCGTGGATAACGCGGTGAAGAATGAGTTGGGGAAGAGGACAACGGCAGAATTGTTTGGTGAGTGCCTGCATAAGTACGTGATCACGGATGCCATCAAGGATGAGAATGTGTTGAAGTTTTCGGTGGAGTATGTGGGGAGGTTCAAGCAGAAAGAGGAGAGCAAGACGAATATTGACATTGAGGTTGAACAGATCGACACGAAAGAGGCGATGGAATGGCCGCAGCGACTGGATAAGATAGCGGATTATATCCTGGCTAATCATGACCGGAAAACGTATAGTAAGGCGTTTACGGCGATGTTTTGCGTGAGTAGTGTTGATACGTTGATTAAGTATTATGATTTGTTTCAGGCGAAGAAAGAGGCCGGGAAACATGCGTTGAGGATCGCGACTATATTTAGTTATGGGGTGAATGAGGATTATAAGGATGCGAACGGGTTGTATGAATCGTTTCCGGAAGAGTTGCCATTGGCAGCAGAACCGGGTGGGGATTATGTAGGGACAGGTCTGGTCGTTGAGCGAAGTCGAAACGACATTGAGGATCAGGTAAATGTCACTTCGACTTCGCTCAGTGACCACACTTCTCCGGTTATCAATCAACACAGTCGGGAGAAGCTGGACAGCTATATTGTGCATTATAACAAGATGTTCGGGACTAATTTCTCGACCAGGGATAATGTTTCGTTTTACAATTACTACAATGATATTTCGAAGAAAGTCAAGGAACGGCAGATAGACATTCTGTTGGTGGTCAATATGTTTCTGACCGGGTTCGACTCCCCTACCCTGAACACGTTGTATGTGGACAAGAACCTGAAATATCACGGACTGATCCAGGCTTATTCAAGGACCAACAGGATACTGAATGAACAGAAGTCGCAGGGAAACATTGTAGTCTTCAGAAACCTGAAACCGGCTACGGATGAGGCGATCGCTTTGTTCAGCAACAAGGATGCAAAGGATATCATCATCATGGAGCCTTATGAAGATTATGTAATGAAGTTCAGTGAGGCTTTTATTGCATTGTTGAAGATAGCGCCTACGGTGAATAGTGTTTCTAATCTGGCAAGTGAGACGGAGGAGTTGGAGTTTATCAAGGCTTTCAGAGAGTTGATGCGGTTGAAAAATGTGCTGAGTACGTTTGCAGATTTTAGTTTTGATGACCTGGTGATGAATGCACAGCTTTTTGAGGATTACAAGAGCAAGTATCTGGATCTTTATGATAAGTCGAAGACGGATCATCAGAAGGAGAAGGTGTCGATCCTGGAAGATGTGGATTTCGAGTTGGAACTGATCGGAAGGGATGATATCAATGTGGCGTATATTCTGAAGTTGCTGGCTTCGATGAAGGGCGGGGACAGGGAGAAAAGGCACAAGGAGATCATGGATCTGTTGACCGGGGAGGCACATCTACGCAGTAAGAGGGAGTTGATTGAGAAGTTCATTCATGAGAATTTGCCATTGATTGCAGATAGTGACGAGATCCCGGAGGCGTTTGAGAAGTTCTGGAGCGCGGAACAGGTGCTGGCGTTTCAAAAGTTGTGCGAGGAGGAGATGTTGTCTGGTGTAAAAGTTGATAAAATCATAGAGAGTTATTTGTTTACAGAACGGAAGCCGCTGAGGGACGAGGTGCTTGATTTGATAGATGGCAAGCAGCCGACGGTGTTGGAGCGGAAGAAGGTTGGCGATAGGATTATAGATAAGATCATGCGGTTTGTGGATACTTTTATGAATGGGATGGGGGCGAATTGAATCATCTATAATCATGTCATCCCTACGGTTGCTATAATAATTTCATCCCTTCGGGATTTTTTGGAATAAAACTATTGTTTTTTTTTAAAATGTCCGCTTTTGTCCGCTTTTGTCCGCTTTTGTCCCCTATATAATCATTGTTACGGGGTGGATGGTTGCGTAATTTTGTTTTGTTGATCAACACAATTAACTGAATTATGAACCTGAGTCACATTGACGGTCTGATTAAACCTTTTGACAAAAAGAACCACAGACCGGTGACTCCAAAAAGCTAAAAAAAATGGCTATTCAAACTGGTGCTATTAAGTACCGCGGAAGCTTTAAGAGTATCCGCAATTACATGAACCTCCATGACCCCAATACTTATGCCGGGGAAAAAGGTGGAGCTAACCGCGACCTGATCATGAACAACCCTGCCTTTGCAAGAACCCGTGAAAATATGAACGAGTTT
>Ga0209125_1001833_pt1 | contig 18245 bp, 19 predicted proteins | sample BarGraIncub1131A_FD_184503 | JGI IMG/M metagenome (GOLD analysis project Ga0209125, IMG submission 184503) | Arctic peat soil microbial communities from Barrow, Alaska - Barrow Graham LP Incubations 11-31A (SPAdes) (version 2) | ecosystem: Environmental > Terrestrial > Soil > Wetlands > Peat...
AGCCTTTTCTGATAACAAGGTTGCAGATGTGGCATATTTTGCTTGTTATTCTTTGATTATCGTGCTTATTGCTAAAAACTTTTATCTAGGGGTGGATTGTATAAAGGTAGCTATAAACCAGATATCTGATTTAATGGCTTCCCTTCTACCAATAATAATGACCTTGCTAATTTCAGTAGGAGGTATTTCCCAGGCTGCTACTCTAGATCCTATAATCTTAGCTTCAACAAATATAGGTGTAGCTTTATTTGAGAATATAATATTACCATTAATACTATTTTCCTTTGTTCTACAATTTGTAAATAACCTTCATGAAGAATTTAAGTTAGAGAGACTTTCTAAGCTTTTAAATTCCTTAGCTCTTTGGGGACAAGGCATAATCATGACAGTATTTATAGCCATAATGACTATAAGGGGTATATCTGCACAAACCATAGATTTAGTTACGGTTAAAACAACAAAATTTGCTGTGGATAATTTTGTCCCAGTGGTAGGCAAGTTACTATCAGATGCAGTAACTACTGTAGCTGGTTACTCTCTACTTCTTAAGAATGCTGTAAGCGTTTTGGGCCTTATCCTAATGTTAATCATAGTGTTATATCCAATTATTAAGGTGCTGATTCTGGCTCTTATTTTTAAATTTACTGCTGCTATACTGGAACCGATTTGCAATAAACAATTAGTAAATGCTATAAGTTCATCTGGAGATTCCCTAGTACTTGTTACCTCCTGTCTTATAAGTATATCGGTTATGTTTTTTATAATGATAGCAATACTGGCCACCGCAGGGCGGATGGTAGTTGGTGGTTAAAGGAGGATCCAAATGGAGGTATTTAAAACCTATATAGTGAGTATTACCTCAGCAATAATTTTTATCATAATTGTTGAGATGATATTACCTGATAATAATCAAAAAAAGTATGCTAAATTTGTACTTGGGTTAATACTTGTATTGATACTAATTAGGCCAATAATAAATTTGTATGCTGCTGGCTTTAATATAAACAAGATGGAAAGTACTATAAATAAATATATCCCTATAAGTGATGGGAATACTGTAAATGCTGATGATAGCACAGAAAAAACTTTAAGTCTATTTCAAAGTAATTTGGAAAATAGTCTAAAACAATCTTTAATTATTAAATATCCTAGCGGAGATTTTGATGTTGGGGCTGTAGTTAAATATGATAAGACCAGTAAAATAGTTTCGATTGAGGGAATTACGGTTTCTTATTTTGATAAAAATTCAAAAAAGGCGGTGATAATCGATAAGGAAAAGGAAGCAGATGACAGCATAAGTCGTGATATAAAAGAGCTAATATATAGCAATTACAGCATAGCTCAAAGTATTATAAAGGTTTATAGAACTGGTTAGGAGGTCATCAAGTTGGATTTTAAAAAACTTAAAAGTATTCTAGAAGATAAGCTAAAGAGTAAAAACGTTGGTAATTTATTTATTCTAGCTTTAGTAGGTATATTGATTGTCCTTGGTGCGGGAGTTTTTAATGATACTACTAAAACAAATAAAGTAGTAAATAATAATAATAGTGATTCTACTAGTGTAGATAGTAGCATATTAAATTATGAGAACAGTAAAAAAAATGAATTGGTTAGTATATTAGAGGAAATTGCAGGAGTAGGAAATGTTGATGTTATGCTTCACATAGATAGCAGTGAAGAACAGGTACCAGCGGTAAATAGCAATACTTCTAAAAGTGAAACCAATCAAAAGGATATGCAGGGTTCAAGTAGTGTCAATACAACCGATACGGATGGCAGTACTATTGTAGTAACCAACGATGATAATGGCTCAACTTCTCCACTTATAATAAAAAAATATTACCCAAGGATTTCAGGGGTGGTCATTGCAGCACAAGGAGCTAATGATGAAGGTATAAGACTTCAAATAATTCAAGCAGTTACTTCTCTTTTTGGTATGACAGATGATAAAGTGAATGTATATCCGATGAAAAAATAGCATATAATTTAATTAAAGGTGATAGGGGGTATGAAAATGGATAAAAAACAAATGGGTATTATTGTAGTATTGTTGGTGCTAATTGTCTGCGCAGGGGTTTTGGCTACCAAACTGAATAGTCCATTTTATGTAAATGGGAGTGACACTTCAGGGAAAAATGCTGTATCAACCACGGATAATACTGCAAAAACTACTACGACCAGCATATTTAGCGAGGTTAGATTATCTAGAGATCACAGCATAACTCAAGTACTTCAACAGCTACAGACAATAATTGATGACAAGAATGTCTCAAAGGAAAGTAAAGATAATGCCTCAAACCAATATGCAGCAATGGTAGTTCAAAAGAATAATTCAACTAAAATCGAAAGTCTTTTAAAGATGAAGGGATATACTGATACAGTATGTACAATTGAAGATGATAAGGTTGTGGTTACTGTATTGGTTAAAGCGCTAACAGATAAGCAAAGTAAAGAGATACAAAGTACAGTTATGGACGTTACAAAAATGAATAACGTAGAAATAAATGCCAAACAATAATTGTATTAAAAAGCTATATTTGATATAATGATTGAGGAAAGCTTCCATGAAGCAAATTAACTTAGGGGGTAAAGTAATGGATGAAGAAATAAAAAAAGAGATTGACTTAGGAATTGTTAAGATATCAGATGATGTAGTATGTGTAATTGCAGGTCTTGCTGCCGCTGAAGTTAAAGGTGTTATTGGAATGAGCGCCAGTTTAGTAGGTGGGATAGCTGAGATACTTAGAGGCAAAAGAAATATGTCAAAGGGTGTTAAGGTTACAGTAGGAGAAAATAGCGCGACTATAGATTTATATCTTGCAGTAGAGTACGGAATTAAAATTCCAGAAGTAGCTATGCAAGTTCAAGATAACGTAAAGAAAGCTGTAGAGCTTATGACTGGACTTGTTGTATCAGAGGTTAATATTCATGTACAAAATGTAGTGTTTGTAACGGAAGAAAAAGAAGAAGAAAATAAAGAAATATAAATTACTTATTAAAAACTCTTCGTATGAAGAGTTTTTTTGTTTTTTGTTAGATGTTACGGTTACCTTCCATATAAAGCTTTCGTTTTATAAAATTAAACTGTATAATGAACTTATAAATGTATAATTACAATAAAGATGATAATAATTAAGATGTCTACCTAAGGAGGAAAATAGATGAACAGAAGAAAATCTAGAGAGACTGTAATGAAATTACTTTTTGAGATGTCCATTAATAAGGAAGATTATAAAGTCTTACTTGAAAATTTGATAGAGGGAGAGGCTTCTGATATTAAGGGGTTAGATATTGACTATATTACTAAAACCCTTCAAGGCACTGTAGAAAATATGCCATATATTGATACTATAATAGATAAATATCTTGTAAAATGGAAATTAAATCGATTATCAAAGATAAATATAGCAATACTTAGACTCTGTACCTGTGAAATAATTTTTGCTGAAGAAATACCAGATACAGTAATAATTAACGAGGGCATTGAACTTGCTAAAAAATATTCTGAAGAAAAATCCGCGGCTTTCATCAATGGAGTTTTGGCAAATATTTCTATTGAAAAAGCTAATATCCCGAAAAATATATAGAGGTTGGTGGGGAGATTGGGAATAAAAATAGATGGAAAAGTTATTGCAGCAGAGCATAAGGAAAAGATAAGGGAATTTATTGTAAAAAGAAAGGAAATGGGCCTTAGATCTCCTTGCTTAGCAGGAATCTTAGTTGGGAATGATGGTGGCTCAGAAAATTATATTAAAAGTCAAACTAAGCTATGTAATGAGCTTGGAGTTAAAAGATTAGATATAGCTTTACCTATAGACATATCAGAAAAGGAACTAATAGACCGTATAGAGGCTTTAAATAAGGATGAGACTATAGATGGTATAATAATGCAAGTGCCGCTTCCTAAGCATTTAAATGAAAAAAAGATAACTTCATCCATATCTTTTGAGAAGGATGTAGATGCACTTACAGATATTAATACAGGTAAGTTTTATAAGGGAGATGCTTCTTTTGTTCCCTGTACCCCAAAGGCTATAATAGAAATAATAAAAACAACCATAGGCAGCATGGCCGGCATGCATGCGGTAATAATAGGTAGAAGTAATATTGTAGGAAAGCCAGTAGCTCAGCTTTTATTAAAGGAAAATGCCACGGTTACTATATGTCATTCAAAAACTAAAAATCTTAAAGAAGTTTGCAGGAGTGGAGATATTCTAATTGTCGCTATTGGTAAACCTTCCTTTGTAACAGCTGATTTTGTAAAGGATGGGGCAATAGTTATTGATGTAGGTACCACTTATGTTGATGGCAAGATATTAGGGGATGTTTTTTATGAAGATGTATTAGATAAAGCAGCTTACCTTACACCAGTACCTGGTGGTGTAGGCCCAGTTACTACAGTAATGCTTATACAAAATACCTGTGAGGCGATGAAATAAATGTACCTTAAAACTCTCTCAGTATCTTTACTTAACAATTATATTAAGAAAAATATAGACAATGATTTTGTTTTAAATAATGCTAATGTAACAGGAGAAATTTCAAATTATAAAAGTCATAATAGTGGACACATGTATTTTTCCCTTAAGGATGATACCTCTAAAATCAATTGTGTCATGTTTAAATCAAAGGCAGAAGAATTGAAATTCTTCCCAGAAAACGGTATGAAGGTAGTTGTGAAAGGTAGGGTATCTGTATACCTTAAGGAAGGCAGCTATCAGCTCTACTGCGATGAAATGAACCAGGAAGGCTTAGGTGATCTTTATTTAAAATATCTAAAGCTTAAAAGCAAGCTAGAGGACTTAGGATATTTTGATGACCTTCACAAGAAACCAATACCTACTTATGTAAATAATATAGGAGTTATAACTTCTGCAACAGGAGCCGCGGTTAAAGATATAATAAATGTTATACATAGAAGAAATAAAGGTATAAATTTAATTATATATCCTTCTTTAGTTCAGGGGATAGGAGCTAGTAAGGATATAATTAAGGGTATTAAGGAATTAAATATGCGAGAGGATATTGATTTGATAATATTAGCTAGAGGAGGCGGCTCCATAGAGGAACTATGGTCTTTTAATGAAGAAGAGGTAGCACAAGCTGTATATGATTCAAAAATACCAATAATAACCGGTGTAGGCCATGAAACAGACTTTACTTTAGTGGATTTTGTTTCAGATAGAAGAGCGCCAACTCCATCAGCCGCGGCTGAACTCGCAGCCTTTAGTTTGGATGAAGCCAATTATAAGCTACTTAATACAAAAAAGAAATTAATGGAGCTTATAGATAAGGATATAATTAATAGATATAAATATTTAGACTATATTAAAAAAAATCTACTCCACTTAGGACCAGAAGCATATATAGCTAATCAATATAAAGGCTTGGATTTAGCTAAGGAAAAGCTTAACAGGGCAATTTATCTTAAGCTTTCCGTTGCTAAGGAAAAGCTTATAGGTAAGAGAGAACTATTAGAAGCACAAAATCCATTAAAGGTGCTAAATAGAGGCTATGCCATAATAACAGATGAAAATAATAAGCTAATAAAAGAAAAGAAAGAACTTCTTAAGGAAGGAAAAATCAAAATAAGCTTAAGGGATGGCATGGTAGTAGGAACTTTTGCAGGTAAGGAGGTAATATAATGGCTAAAAAGAATGAGGGCTATGATGAACTACTTAAAAAACTAGATGATATAGTAAGCAAAATGGAAGCTGGAGATATGCTTTTAGAGGAGAGCTTAAATAGCTATGAAGAAGGCATAAAGCTTTGCAGTCGCCTTTATAAGCAGCTATCTGATGCAGAAGGAAAGGTTAGCTTATTAAATGAAGGTGAGCTGGTGGATTTTGAGAGCAATTTATCTTAGGATAAAGGAAAGGAAAATAAATGGGTATAGAACTAATTAAAAAGGATGTAGAAGATTATTTAGCTTCATATATGTATGAAAAACATAATTTAGCTAGTTTCAATAAGGAAATATACGAAGCTATGGATTATAGCGTTAAAGCTGGAGGGAAAAGAATTAGACCCTTACTTATGATACTAGTTTATAGATTATATAAGGAGGATTACAAAGACATAATTCCTATGGCTTGTGCAATTGAGATGATTCACACCTATTCACTAATACATGATGATCTTCCCACAATGGATAATGACAGCTTAAGAAGAGGAATGCCAACGAATCACATTGTTTTTGGTGAAGCAATGGCACTCCTAGCTGGGGATGCTTTATTAAATGAAGCAATGAATATTATGTTTTATTGTTCCTTAAGTGGAGGCGTTTTATATCTTGAAGCCTCAAGTTTGATAAGTAAAGCCTCTGGAGTAGAGGGAATGATTGGTGGACAGGTGGTTGATATAAAAAGCGAAGGTCATCAAATATCCTTAGAGGAGCTTTATTATATGCATAAAAAGAAGACCGGAGCTCTTATATGTGCAGCAGTTATGGCTGGTGGGATTATTGGTAAAGCCTCAAAGAAAGATTTAGAGATACTTAAGGAATTTGGAGAAAAACTCGGACTAACCTTTCAAATTAAAGATGATATATTAAATGTTGTAGGTGATTGCAAGCTTCTTGGGAAGAGCGTTAATAGCGACATTGAAAACAACAAGACTAATTTCATTACGGTTTTTGGCCTAAGTAAATGTATAAATTTATGTGAAGAATTAACTAAGGAATGTAAAAGCTTATTATTGTCTTTAAGTAAAGGTTCATCAGAACTAATTGAGCTTACTGACTTTTTACTTAAAAGAGAATTTTAATTTTACTTAAAAAGGATATGAATGTATGTATGAAATACTAGATAGGTTCGAAGACTTTGGCGAAATAAAAAAAATGACTTTAGTGGAATTAGATTTATTTGCCAAGGAAATAAGAGACTTTCTTATTGAAAAGGTATCAAAAACAGGTGGTCATTTAGCTTCTAATTTAGGAGTAGTAGAGCTTACCTTAAGCTTATATAATGTACTTGATTTAAATCATGATAAAATTATATGGGATGTAGGCCATCAAGCTTATGTTCATAAAATAATAACTGGAAGAAAAAATCAGTTTGATAGTCTTAGGTCTTACGGTGGCTTAAGTGGCTTTCCTAAAAGGGAAGAAAGCAAATATGATTTTTTCGAAACAGGTCATAGTAGCACTTCTATATCTGCAGCTTTAGGTATGGCAAGGGCAAGAGATATAAATAAGGATGATTATGAGGTTGTTGCTGTAATTGGAGATGGATCCCTCACAGGAGGCATGTCCTTTGAAGCATTAAACGATGCTGGCTACAGGAAAGATAAGCTTATAGTCATATTAAATGATAATCAAATGTCTATTGCGAAAAATGTAGGGGGTCTTTCCTCATATTTAAGTAAGATACGAGTGGATCCTAAGTATAATAAATTTAAAGCAGGCTTTGACTATACTTTAAATAAAATTCCTGTAATTGGAAAGGATTTAATAAATTCTGTTGAAAAAATGAAGGGGGCAATAAAACAAATTATTGTACCAGGCATGATTTTTGAGGATATGGGCTTTATTTATCTAGGACCAATAGATGGACACAATATCAAAGAACTAAGTAAGGTACTATCACAGGCTAAGAAAATAGACGGTCCTGTGTTTATACATGTTATTACTAAAAAAGGAAAAGGCTATAATTTTGCCGAAAAAAGTCCAAATAAATTCCACGGTATAGGACCCTTCAATTCTGCTAACGGAGAATTGCGATCTCCACAGATTGTTACTTATTCCTCAGTTTTTGGACGGGCAATGGTTGAGCTTGGAAAAGAAAATGATAAGCTGATTGGAATTACAGCTGCCATGACTGATGGAACAGGCCTATCAGAGTTTTCTAAGGCTTTTAAAGATAGATTTTTCGATGTGGGTATTGCAGAACAGCACGGGGTAACTATGGCAGCTGGGATGGCATCACAAGGCCTAAGACCGGTATTTGCAGTATATTCTACCTTTCTCCAAAGAGCTTACGATCAAATACTACATGATGTATGTATACAAAAGCTACCAGTTGTATTTGCTATTGATAGAGCAGGAATTGTTGGGGAAGATGGAGAAACGCATCAAGGTGTATTTGATTTATCTTATTTAAATCATATTCCTAATTTGACCATAGTAGCCCCTAAATGTACAGACGATTTGAAATCACTACTGACCTGGTCAATAAAACAGAATTTCCCGGTGGCCATTAGATATCCAAGGGGAGGGGACCAAAGCAATATTAGTCTTAATCCAATGGATAATATTCAATTAGGAAAATGGGAAATCATAGTTGAAGAAGGAACTTTAGTAATTTTTGCTGTGGGGAAAATGGTGCAACATGCCATGCTAGCTCAAAGCAAATTAAAGACTTTAGGAATTAATGTATCTGTAGTAAATGGATGCTTTATTAAGCCTTTAGATGTTAATATGATCGACTATTTCTCAAATAAATGTACAAATATAATTACGGTTGAGGATAATGTACTCTCTGGTGGCTTTGGAAGTGCAGTATTAAATTACATCAATATAAAGGGTCATAAAGTTAAGGTAACAAATTTAGGCTTTAAGGATGAGTTTATAACTCATGGTGATGTCAATATTCTATATAAATTATATGGCCTTGATAAAAATGGAATAGTTGAGAGTATCCTAAAATTAATATAGAATAATTATATAAATTCACTATAGGAGTAGAAAATGAGTAACAAAAAGAGAATAGATTTACTATTACTTGAAAAAGGTATTTTTACAGCTAGAGAACAGGCTAGGGGAAGTATAATGGCTGGCGATATATTTGTAGATGGCAAAAGGGTTGATAAATGTGGTGAAAATGTTAATATTGATTCAGTAATAGAATTTAAGGGACACCCACTACCCTATGTAAGCAGAGGTGGCTTAAAGCTTGAAAAGGCTATTAATAAATTCCAAATTAATTTAAATAATAAGGTTTGCTTTGATATAGGAGCCTCCACAGGAGGTTTTACAGACTGTATGCTTCAAAATGGTGCCTCAAAGGTTTTTTCCATTGATGTAGGTTATGGACAATTTGCTTGGAAGCTAAGAGTTGACCCTAGAGTTGTATGCATAGAAAGAAAAAATGTAAGATATCTTACATTTGAAGATATTGGTGAAGTAGCAGATTTTGCAAGCATAGATGTTTCTTTTATATCCATAAAAAAAATAATATTACCAGTAAGCAATCTCTTATCTATAGGTGGAGCTGTTGTTGCTTTAATAAAGCCTCAATTTGAAGCAGGTAGAGAAAAGGTGGGCAAGAAAGGAGTAGTAAGGGACCCCGCGGTTCATATTGAGGTAATAAATACAATAGTTGATTTTGTGGAAAAAAATAATTTTAATATAAAAGCCTTAGATTATTCCCCAATAAAGGGACCGGAAGGAAATCTAGAATATTTATTATATTTTACAAAAGATGGATCAGAAGAAGATAAATTCGATAGAAAAATTATAGAGGATACAGTGAAAGATTCTCATGGATCCCTTAGTTAGGAGGATGTAGTGTGAAAATAGGCATAAACATTAATACCTGTAAAGATGCACAGGGGAATATACTAAAAGCCATAAAGGAAGCTATATTTAATATTGATAAGAATATTAGTATAGCAGTATTTAAAGATTCAAATCTTGAAGAGTATAATATAAAAGAGCTTGATTTTGTAATAACTTTAGGTGGAGATGGGACTATTCTTCATACTGCAAGATTATTTTCACCCTGGGACATACCAATACTGGGTATTAATATAGGTAATCTAGGCTTTTTATCTGCCTTAGATTTACCAGGGTTTTATGATAATTTAGAAAAGATAATTAATAAGGAATATTATATTGATGAAAGAATGATGCTTAAATGTAGCCTAGGAGAGGAAGAACAATATATTAATTCTTTAAATGAAATAGTCATTGCAAAGGGTGCTTTATCAAAGATTTCAAGGTATGAAATATATATTGATGATAAGTTATACAATACCTTCAGAGCAGATGGAGTTATTATTGCAACTCCAACGGGTTCCACTGCATATTCTTTATCTGCAGGAGGACCAATCGTAGAAGGGGGCATAGAAGCTATAATAATAACAGCAATTTGTCCTCATTATCTAGGTAGTAGAAGTATAGTGGTTTCTTCTTCTAAGACTGTGGAAATTAAGGTTTTTAAAAAGCAGGAAAAGGTATATTTAACTGTTGATGGTCAAGAATCCTTTGAGATTTACGAGGAATCTATAAAAATATCTAAATCTGATATAAAATGCAAGTTAGTTAGGTTAAATGACTATGATTATTACAACATACTAAGAAAAAAAATACTTCCATAATAAATGAGGAGAGGTAAAAAAATGAAAGTAGTAAGACATGCGAAAATTTTAGAATTAATAAAAACAAAGAACATCGAGACTCAAGATGATCTTGCAGAAGAACTAAGAAAGATTGGGATGGACGTGACTCAGGCTACAGTTTCTAGGGATATTAAAGAATTAAAGCTAATAAAGGTTATGGCTGAAAATGGGAACTACAAATATGCACCTATAACACCTACAGAAAATTATTTATCAAATAAATTAGTAAATATATTTGCCCAAACTGTACTTTTTTCTGAAAATGTGGGCAACATGGTAGTTATAAAGACAATATCCGGTTCTGCATCTGCAGCAGCAGAAGCCTTAGATTCTCTTAGTTTCGAGGGGATAGTAGGCTCTATTGCTGGTGATAATACTATATTTGTTCTAGTAAGGTCTGTTGAAGATGCCCAGGAGCTGACTCAAAAGATTAGAAAAACTGTAAGTGAATAAACTAAAAAAAATATAAGAACCTTAAAAATATAAGGGGGATTTATTGTGCTGCTTCAGCTTAATATTAAAAATTTTGCGCTTATTGAAAATTTATCTATATCCTTTCAAGAAGGCTTTAATGTTTTTTCAGGAGAAACTGGAGCAGGTAAATCTATCTTGATAGATGCTATAAGCTATTTACTTGGTGGAAAGTTTAGTAAAGATCTTATAAGGACAGGAGAAGAATTAACCTTCGTAGAAGGTGTTTTTACCATAGAAAATCCTAATATCAAACGAGCACTAGATAATGCGGAAATAGAATATGAAGATATGGTTATCATAAGTCGGGAAACCTTTATATCAGGTAGAAGCATAGCAAAGATAAATGGGAAAACGCTGCTCCTTTCTACTATAAAGGCTATTGGCAGTACGCTCCTAGATATTCACGGACAACACCAGAATCAAGATTTGTTAAATCCTGCATTTCATTTGGTTTATTTGGACTTTTTAGGAAAAGATAAAATAGGAGATCTATTTATAAGTTTTACAGAAAATTATAATAAATTAAATGAATTAAATCATAAAATAAATGAAATTAATGGTAGCGAAACAGATAGAGAAAAAAGACTGGAATTTATTAAATTTCAAATAGAAGATATCGAAGGCGCTAAGTTAAAACTCGGGGAAGATAAGGAACTTGAAACTTCTTATCACATATTAATTAATTCAGAGAAGATTTCCCAAGCGTTAAACTCCTCCTATGGAAGCTTGTATGAAGGAGCTGAGGAAAACTCTTCAATAAGAGATGACCTAAGCTTAGTTATGAAAAACCTACATAGCATAGAAAAGTACTTTGAGAAGCTAAAGCCAACCATAGATAACTTAGAAAAGCTTTATTATGATTTAGAAGAAATAATTTCTGATATAAGAGGCTTTAGCGAAGAGGTTTATTATGATGAAGGTGAAATAGAAGTAATAAATAAGCGAATTTACCAAATAGATTTATTAAAGAAAAAATATGGAAAAACTATAGAGGATATATTAACTTATGCAGATAGCCTTAAAGCTGAGGAGGAACAATTTAAAAATAGGAATCAGATTATTGCTACATTAAATCTAGAAAGACAACAAATTTTAGAAATTCTTGAAGAGCAGGGCGAAAAGCTTCATGATGAAAGAACTACTTTAGCCGAAGAAATGGAAAGAAAGGTCAAGTTAGAATTAAATTATATAGGCATGGGTAAAAGTATATTTAAAATAAACATAGAAAAAGGAGAACTAACATCAGCAGGTTATGATAAAGTTCAGTTCATGATAGCTACTAATCCTGGAGAACCACTTAAATCCTTAGAGAAGATTGTTTCAGGTGGAGAGTTATCAAGAATTATGCTAGCATTAAAAACGGTATTTGTTGACAAGGATGAAATTCCTACAGTGATTTTTGATGAAATAGATACTGGTATAAGCGGGAGAATCGCACAAAGTGTTGGAGAAAAAATGTATCTTGTCTCACAAAACCATCAAGTATTTTGCGTCACTCATCTTCCACAAATAAGTTCAATGTCAGATGTTCACTACTTGGTAAATAAAGAAACTGTAAATAATAAAACCTATACAACCATAACTAAACTAAATTCTGAGGAAAAGGAAAAGGAAATAGGCAAGATGCTTGGAGGGTCAGTTATGACTAAATTAAGCTTAGAGCATGCTAAAGAGATTATTCAGATATCTTTAGAAATTAAAAATAAATTAAAAAAATAACTCATAAATAATTGTAATTTGTTCAATACTATAAAAAGCAATCTAATTGCTTTCTATAGTATTAATGTTAGTAATATGCAAAGCAATTTCATTGCTTCTTATATTAATGATAATAAACCGTAGTTTAGCTGAACTACGGTTTATTTTGTTTTTAATCTTAATTTTTAAAAAATTAAAACTATTTTGTTGGTTTATAATACAAAACTACTACAGGATATTTAAATTCAATAAGGGAAATTTAAAAGCATCAAAGAATGTGACAGGAGGTCGAGAGCATGAGAAAAAAATTAATTTTTAGAATATGTTGTATTTTAACTCCTATCCTTATTTTGTTGATAGGCTCTCTTTACAATATTAAAATGATTCCCTCCACAGTTTTTTTAAGAGAAGGTCAAACATTGAAAAACTCTTCAATTATACAAATAGTTGAAAAAAGTTTCAATGACTCTTCTAATGTGATAACAGAAAAAGTTAAACTTTTAGGACTAATATCTGTTAAGACCATTGCAGTTACAACAGTGCCTAAAACTTTTGTTTATCCAGGAGGGCAACCGGTAGGTGTAAAGTTAAACACCAGGGGAGTTTTGGTAGTAGCTTTAAGCGATATAAACCTGGAAAAAGGTAAAGTTTTAAGTCCAGCGTCTGAGGGCGGTATACAGATAGGTGACACCATTTTAAGCATTAATAATCAGACCATCAATAAATCAGAAGATGTGGAATCGATAATCAATGAAGCTGAAGGAAAATCTGTCATAGTGAAGATAGAAAGAAAAGGTGTTTTACTCGAAAAAAATATCAAACCTGTTAAAGGTAATGATAGTAGCTTAAAAATAGGTTTGTGGATTAGAGATTCCACTGCAGGAGTAGGCACTTTAACATTTTATGATAAAACTACACGTAATTTCGCAGCATTAGGTCATCCAATAACTGATGTTGATACAGGAACCATTTTAACTGTAAGTTCTGGAAAAATTGTAACCTCCTCAATAGTTTCTGTAAAAAGGGGCATGAGAGGAAATCCTGGAGAATTAAAGGGTATATTTCTGGATGACGAGATAGTTTTGGGAAGCATAATAAAGAATACTGAATGCGGTATTTTCGGTAAGTGCGATGGATTAATGAATACTGCAGAAGTGAAGCTAATGGAAATAGCTCTTAGAAGCGAAATTAAAGTTGGTCCTGCTAAGATACTTACGACCATTGAAGGCACCGTACCAAAGCTTTATAATATTGAAATTGTAAAACTTCTAGAGCAAGAAAATCCGGGAGCTAAAAGCATGGTAATTAAAGTAACTGATCCGATTCTCCTAGAAAAGACAGGAGGAATAGTGCAAGGAATGAGTGGAAGCCCTATTATACAAAACAATAAATTAGTAGGTGCTGTAACTCATGTGCTTATAAATAAACCGGATACTGGTTATGGCATTTATATAGAATGGATGTTGAGAGAAAGTAATAGTCTTGAGGAAGAAAATTAATTCTAAAAATCTATAGTTAAATTTCTAACAAATTTCAAATTAGAAATAAAGCTTCAAGCAATTGCTTGAAGCTTTATTAATTTTTAAAGAAAATATTTTCATCATTTAGAAGGAATTATTATACTTTTGTCGAATTTATAAATATTAGGAAATGGGAATAAATGAGAGGAGACTTTAAAATGGAAGAGAAGAGAATATCGGTTCTTATTGCTGATGATAATAAAGAATTTTGCAATATATTGAACGATTATCTTTTGAATCAAAGAGATATTTTAGTGACTGGAATTGCCAAAGATGGTATTGAAGCTTTAAAATTAATTCAAGAAAAAAAGCCAGACTTAGTTGTACTAGACATTATTATGCCACACCTTGATGGTTTGGGAGTGCTAGAAAGATTGAATTCTATGAATTTAGATCATATGCCAAGAATTATTGTTCTTTCAGCAGTTGGGCAGGATAAAATAACCCAGAGAGCTATCTCTCTAGGTGCAGATTATTATGTAGTAAAGCCCTTCGATATGGAAGTATTCACTAAGAGAATAAGGCAGATGTTTAACGACACCATTTCTAGTAATGAAGTAAAAAAGTCTGTAGCTATGACTGAAGAAAGAGATGCTAAAGTTTATAAAAATCAGCCAATAGATTTAGAGGAAGAGATTACAAGTATAATACATGAAATAGGAGTTCCAGCTCATATTAAAGGATATATGTATTTAAGAGAAGCCATTAGCATGGTAGTTAATAATATAGAACTTTTATCAGCTGTTACTAAGGAACTTTATCCCAATATAGCAAAAAAATATAACACAACTGCCAGCAGAGTTGAAAGAGCTATTCGACATGCCATAGAGGTTGCATGGGGAAGAGGTCAAGTAGATACAATAAATAAGCTTTTTGGGTACACCATTCATAATGATAAAGGCAAGCCAACAAATAGCGAATTTATCGCAATGGTTGCAGATAAACTTCGATTGCAAAATAAAGTAGGTTAATTATATATGGATTTTATCCCCTTAGATAATTTGGAATAATGGAAATAATTCATGATGTTATGTAAGAAATTGTATTGACTTTAGCAAGCTAAGGTAATAAAATATACTTAATATTTACATAAAAGAAGGATTTTCTACTACTTTTGCAGAACATATAAAGATACGTTGATATATCTGCAAATACTAATTAGCTAAAGGGGATTATTTTATGGATTTTTTGCTTTTTAAGGACACAATAGATAAAATTGAAGGAGTTATGAATTCTAAAATTGTTTCTGAAGGGAATGCGCTTAAAGAAATTCATATACTTGCCAGCAACACAAGATCCGCTAAGCAGATCGTGCGAGATGTGGAAACAGCAATAATTACTATATATGATTATAAGGTTGATAGAAAGATAATTAGTATAGCTCAAATAGATTCGGACTACGATGAAAAGCTTAAAAGAATTAAATATGAAGGAATAACCCTTACAATCAAAGACAACACAGCTGAATGTACTGTCACATTAATTTATGATGAGGAAATTTATGTGGTAACTCAAAGTGGCATTAGGACAACCTCTAATAGTAGAAGGTTGATAGCCGATACCACCTTAAAGGTGGTAGAAAAGATTCTTGGACAGACAACTCTATTTGATATTCAAGAGGTAATAATTCAATCAAGTGGAGACATACAATTTACTGTGGTTCTAGTAAATATGTTACTTCAGGGTAATGAAGAAACTGTAGTAGGATCAGCAATAATTAAAAATGATACCAATGAGGCAATCACCAAGGCTACTTTAGGTGCTATAAATAGAAGAGTACAAAAAAGTAGCTTCTAAATTCGACAATAAAGGCCGAAGCAATCAATTAGGTTTTAAATTTTAGGTTTTCCCTTTCTTAGCGGAGTAGATTTTTAACAGGCTATAGCGAACGTCTGTTTACTTACAAAAGGGGGGATTTCTCAATGAAATTCAAAAAATTCGTTCCAGCTATACTTGCTATTTTAGCAATTGCTATTGCTGGCGGAGCTAATATATCTTGGGTGTGGTAATTTAGTACTTCGGCCTTTATTATATACTTAGGGGGAAGACAATGAAGAAACTTCAGATGAACATTAGAATTTATTTATTAAGTATATATTTCATTACTGTTTCTTTATTATTTTTATCTATAAAATTTAACTATATAAGTTTTGATTATGGAAAACTTGAAGAAATAGTATTTTTTTCTATTATCGTTGCTATAACAGAATCCTTTTCTTACCTTTATAAAAGCATGTCTTTTACAACTACCTTTGCTATTCAATTAGCTGCTTATATTATATTTGATCCTTTTATTACTATCATAATATCAATATTAGGTTTTTCTTTAAGGGTCTTAAAAGTCAATGGAAAATATAAGCATTTATTTAATACACCTTTTTATGGTACGCTGTTCAATCATTGTATTATTATTCTTTCGTTAATAAGTGGAAATTTCTTTTGCAATTTATTAGGAGCTAACGCAAAAATGTCTTATGATTTTTTTGGCTTAGTAAGAATATTTATATTTTCTTCAGTATACTTTATAACTAATACTCTGATTATTACTTCATTGTATTCACTTATGACAAAAAAAAGTTTTATATACAGCTTTTTAAATAATGCAAGGTTAATGTTTATAACTATATTTATAATGGCTCCCTTTGGTATACTCCTTTCTCTTATTTATAAGGGGCAGTATAAATACTTAATGATTATACTTGTTTTATTCCCAATAATGTTAGCAAGGTATACCTTTTCTTTATATACCCAGTCTCAATCAAAATATGTTCAAACTGTAGATGTTTTGATGCATGCTATGGAAGCTAGGGATAAATATACGGAAGGCCATACCAAGAGGGTTGGAGAACTTTCAATTCTAATAGCTACAGAATTAAAATATAATCAATGGAAAAAGGATGAGCTTTATATGGCTGCACTTCTTCATGATGTAGGGAAAATTGGTATTGACGATGCAATACTTAATAAACCAGGAAAACTTACAGAGGAAGAGTATGAGATTATAAAAAGCCACCCTGTAATTGGCTATAACATATTGAAAGATATTGATGGCATGGATAAAATAAATTTTATTGTTAAGCATCATCATGAAAGATATGATGGAAAGGGTTATCCAGATAACTGTAAACCTGATGAGCTAAACATGGAAATCTTTATAATTCAGCTAGCAGACTCAGTGGATGCTATGGCAACAGATCGTCCTTATAGAAAGACGTTAACGGATGAGAGGATTCTTCAGGAAGTAATAGACAATAGAGGCACTCAATTTCACCCTGAAGTAGTAGATGCTTATTTAAGGTATTTGAAAAAGCTTGGAAAATACTCTGGAGGGGAATAATATGTTTATTCAAGCATTAATTTTTGCTGTTTTACTAGGATATATATTAAAGGGTAAATTGAGAAATTTAGAATATGTTAAAATCAAAGGAGTATATTGTATTATACTCCCATTTCTATTTCAGTCTATAATGAATTTGTTAGTAAGGCTAGGGTATATTCATGCTAGCCTTATAACTTTAATTATAGATATATTACTATATGTATTGCTCCTCTATTTTACCTTTATTAACAGAAAAGATCCTTTTATTTTGATTATGGGCTTTGGATTTTTATTAAATGGAATTGTAATAATCATTAATGGTGGTGTTATGCCCGTAAGCTATCAGAGCTATTTGATGGCTGGCATACCTAGCCATGTAATTGTTCGCTCAATAGGTTTATATAAGCTTATTGATGAAACAACAAGGCTATGGTTTTTAGGCGATATATTTCCCTTAAAGTTTATAATTAAATACGTGTTTAGTATAGGTGATGTATTTATAGCATTAGGATTGGTCCTATTTACAGTTAATGGAATGAAAAAAGTAAAGAAAATTCAGTAGGCATATAATTTTTTTTTCATCATAAATATAAAAAGAAACAAGCAATCTTGTCTTGGAGACGTAACAGTCTAAATGATTGTTACGCACAGAATAAGAAATGCAAGGAGGTATTTATATGAAAAAAATTCCATTATTTGAAGCATTCAACAATCATTTCAAAGCAAACATTTGGCTCTACATGATTTCACTATTATGTCTTTGTACGGGTATAGTCATTGGTATTTATGTTGTTAAAGATATGGGTAATATGGATAAAGGGCTTCTAGGGGACTATTTAAATAGCTTAATGAAGATTTCAAAGGATGGAACGCTTTCAGGAAAAGAAGTTTTTCTT
>Ga0209125_1001834_pt1 | contig 18242 bp, 16 predicted proteins | sample BarGraIncub1131A_FD_184503 | JGI IMG/M metagenome (GOLD analysis project Ga0209125, IMG submission 184503) | Arctic peat soil microbial communities from Barrow, Alaska - Barrow Graham LP Incubations 11-31A (SPAdes) (version 2) | ecosystem: Environmental > Terrestrial > Soil > Wetlands > Peat...
CCCGTTGGGAGCTACGGCGACTACTGGTCTGCGTCGCCGAGCATCGCCGGGGCCAGTCTGAAGTTCCACAGTGGCAGCGTGAGCCCGGCGAACAGCCACAGTCGGGCGAACGGCTTCTCGGTTAGGTGTGTCCAAGAATAAGTAGGGGCCTTGTGCCCCGTATTCGATTATTTGATTCATTATCTCCCTGCATTTAAAGCAGGGAGATGTCATGCCGCCGCAAGGCGAGATTAAATTAACTAATGAAAAAAGTCATTTTCTTTCTGTCCCTTATAGTGTCTCTATCTGCTTGCCACAAGGACGACGATACTGTTGTTACTTTTCCCGGCAAGACTGTCCTGGTCTATATGGTGGCCGACAATAGCCTGAACGCTATTTCTATGACCAATATCGACAGTATGGTGGTTGGCTTTTCAAGAAGCAAGACGGCAGGGCAGCTGGTGATTTATCTGGACAACAAGTCTGTCGTTCCGAGCCTGATCCAACTGGTCAAGGACGGCAACGGCACTGTTACGCAGCGTGTTGTCAAGAATTACGCAGAACAGAACTCGGTTGACGTTGCGGTGATGAGCGGTGTTTTCTCCGATGTGACGAAGCTCTTTCCTTCCACGAGCTATGGACTGGTGCTCTGGTCACACGGTGAAGGCTGGCTGCCTGCAACGATCAGTACCAAGGCGGTCACTACCCGCTGGTTCGGTCTGGATGGAACGGATGAGATGAACATCTCGGATTTGGTAACAGCCCTAAGCACGGGGCCTCATTTTGATTACATCCTTTTTGACGCCTGTTTCATGGGCGGTGTGGAAACGGCTTACGCCTTGCGGACTTGCACCGATTACCTGATTGCCTCTCCGGCGGAAGTGCTGACGGATGGTTTTCCCTATGGGGTAATGGTTTCTTCCCTGTTCGGCAGCACCGAGGCTGATTATATAAAGGCCGCCTCCCTTTATTATGACCATTATGATGCCTTGAGCGGCAGTAACCAGTCAGCCTCTGTATCCTGCATCAAGTGCAGCGAGCTATACAGTCTGGCCACGGACCTTGGCAAGTTGATCGGGCACCATACCGACGACCTGAATGTGTTCAATGCTTCTTCGGTACAGACTCTGGACACTTATTCCCCGCACCTGTTCTATGACCTGGCGCATTTCGTGGAGCGCTTTACGACGGAAGAGGAACGTGCTTCTTTTGAGCAGCAGCTGAACAAGACGGTGGTATACAAGGCTTGCACCCCCAATATACTCTCGATGAGCAGTGATGGTTATACCTCGTTTTTCTCCGTAAGCCATTATAGCGGCCTGAACACTTATATTCCACAAAGCAGCAGCCCCGCCCGCAATGTCTCGTATCTGGCTTTAGAATGGTCTACGACTGTTGGTTGGAATAAGACGAAGTGGTGAAATAAACTGTTTTTTGTTGAAAGATATCTTTGCCAATGTCTCGTCCAAGACAAAGAAGAATAATCTTTAAGACTAATTAAATGTTAACAATATATATTATAAAACCGATAGCGAAAAACTATATGCTATCCTTACAAACCTTGTAAAAAATGCCATTAAATTCAGCGAAAAAGGTTATATAGAATTGGGTTATATAAAAAGGGATGAAACCTTTGAGTTTTACGTGAAAGACACAGGAATTGGGATTCCCAAAGACAGGCAGGTAGCCATTTTTGAACGTTTCATTCAGGCTGATATTGGCAATAGAAGGGCCTATCAGGGTGCAGGACTAGGCTTGTCGATTGCCAAAGCCTATGTGGTTAAATACACTATATTTGTAACCGTAATTATAACGAATGAGCAGACACATAAAAGTCTACAACGGACATTGACAGACAGAACGCCGTTACTAAATCGTTACTAATAGAAATATCAGCACAATTAAGTGATTGATAATTACGGGATAAGGAGAAAAAAATTCATTACCCGCTTTCTCCGCTAAATGAGTCAGAATCAAGCAATTGAGTCTGACTTTTTTTATGCTTATACATTTCTAAATGCTTTGTTTTTGTCTGTTTATCACTGGTTTTCAGTTTACAATGTAAACCGAAATGTAAACCAGCAAACAGCATGAATTCAACAGTTAACGTACTGTGTTACTGGATAAACCATCTCCATATTTTGGCTGCGATAATATCCGAATAATGGCACCTATCGCAGCCATTCTAATATCATTGTCAAAGGTTTTCATGTATTTGCGCCGTTTACTTGACATGAATAACCTGTTTGGTTCTCTTTTATATTTATTGGAGTCAAAATCTTTCTATTTAGTAAAAAATATATATTATGGCTGCAATAATATCCGAAAGGTGATTATATTTGCAGCCATAATATCTTAAATCTGAAAAATGAATACTGCTGCTAGCATAAAAGACTGGATAAACAAGCTCCAACAAAACGGCAAACTTTACTTTTCCATTGAGCAGGTTTCTGAAGCTTTCCCTGGTATACAACCCACTGGTATACGCAGTGCACTGGCTCGTCTCTCCGCAAAAAATAGCATTGTTTCTGTTTGGAAAGGATTTTATGTAATTGTACCAATATCCTATACGGTCAAAGGAATACTACCTCCGGTTATGTATATCGACCATTTAATGCAGCATATTAAACGTCCTTATTATGTTGGATTACTCAATGCTGCTGCATTCTATGGTGCAGCCCTTCAACAGCCACAAGTATTCTCGGTGATTATTCAACATCCTACACTTCGCGACAATAACAAAAGAAATGTTCGGTTACAGTTTGTGGCACGTCGTAATTTTCCTACTGTTGAATTACTCGAATCACGTAAAACTCAAACCGGCTATGTTAAAATTTCCTCCCCTGCCCTTACTGCTGCAGATATCATTCAATATGAAAAAGAAATTGGTGGGTTGAATAGAGCATGTACAGTGTTGAACGATCTGACAGAAGTTCTGGATTTTACAAATACCCCTAATGCATTCTTCGAGATAGTCAGGACAGCTACAATTCAACGGTTAGGTTATTTATTGGAGAATGTTGTCGAATCTCCTGATTTAGCTAATCAATTATATGAAAAAGCATTACAAACCAATTGTTGTTTTCAGAAGATTCCACTAAAAAACGGTAAAACTATTGAAAATAAAATATTGGATAAGAAATGGAAAATAATTATTAATACAGAAATTGAAATTGACGAATGATACCGGTATCAGCTATAGAAGAATGGAGACATAAAGTTTCATGGCAAACAAACGAACAGATCGAACAGGATCTGATCATTTGTCGTGGGCTCACGGAGATATTTAAAGATAAATTTCTAGCTGAATCATTAGCATTTCGTGGAGGAACAGCCCTACACAAGTTAAATCTTTCACCACAACCTCGATATTCCGAAGATATCGATTTAGTGCAGATCAAAGCAGGCCCTATAAAGCCAATTATGGATAAACTTCGAGATGAGGTTCTATCTTTTTTGGGTGTTCCGGTTGTGAAGCAAAAAGCAAATAACAATACCATGATTTTTAGACTGGAATCTGAAATTGCACCTGTTATGCCCATTCGTTTGAAAGTGGAAATTAATTGCCGGGAGCACTTCAGCGTACTCGGCATCACAAAATTTCCTTTTGCTGTCGAAAGTCAGTGGTATACCGATTCTTGCGAAATTACGACATATCCACTTGAAGAGTTGCTTGGATCAAAGTTACGTGCACTTTATCAACGTCGAAAAGGCCGTGATCTGTTTGACTTATATACTGCCATAACTCAAAAAAACTTGAATCTAGATCAAATACTGGAGTGTTATCGCGAATATATGAAGTTTGTCGTTGGGAACAATGCGCCCACGCAAAAAGAATTCTTATTAAATATGGATGAAAAAATGCAGGATGATGAATTCTTGGGCGACACTCAATTATTGTTGCGCAATGGAGAAGCTTACAATCCACAAGAAGCGTATGAACTAGTAAAAAGCAATTTGATAAATAAAATATAGTTTGGACTAAACTATTTTATAAAATGAAATCTCATATTTATATTTTATTGCGAGAGCCGAATCAATTACACTGATATTTTAAAATGGAGAAAAATTATATTACATACAAATTGCCTGAGGGTTGGATTGAAGAAGAACTAGGGAGAGTAACATTGGTAAATATGGGACAATCTCCAGCTTCGTCAAGCTATAATACACATGGTATCGGCTTGCCATTCTATCAAGGGAAAACTGATTTTGGAGAATTATATCCTACGGTAACAAAATATTGCTCAGAGCCCATTAAGATTGCAGATAAAAATGATATATTAATTTCTGTAAGAGCTCCAATTGGTCCAACGAATTTGACAAAAGAAAAATCATGTATTGGTAGAGGACTTGCTGGTATAAAAACTTTTTGTGGAGTTCCGAGTAAGTTTATCCTCTTTCAATTGAGGTCTTCAGAAGAATCTTTAACAAAATTTGGTACTGGCACAACATTTAAAGCTATATCAAAATCAATTTTGGAGCAATTTCCTATTAAAATAGCTCCATTAAAAGAACAAGAAAGAATTGTTTCAAAAATAGAAGAACTGTTTAGTGAATTGGATCATGCAGAAGTCGTGTTAAATAAAGCCCAAAAACAATTAGAAATTTATAGGCAATCTTTGTTAAAAAGTGCATTTGAGGGGGAGTTGACAAAAGCTTGGAGAGAATCAAATAATACTGTATCTGCTTTTAATGCTTTGAAAATAATTAAAGAAGAAAGAAGAAGTAAATATGAGATTTCATTAAAAAACAAAACTATAAAAAAACCAGAAAAGGATTTCGAGTTTGAGTTTTCTCAAAATGATAAGATTGATACTTGGGCAAATGCTACTTTAGATAATTTAATCGATATAAATGCAAGAATTGGCTGGCGTGGACTAAAGAAGGATGAATATATAAAAAATGGCCCTCTTTTTCTGTCTGTCTATTCCTTAAATTATGGAAAGAATATCGTTTTTGATGATGCAAATCATATTACAATAGAAAGATATGAAGAAAGCCCTGAAATTCAATTAAAGGAAGATGATATTTTACTATGTAAAGATGGCGCTGGTATAGGAAAGATAGGCATAATCAAACATCTTCCGGATAAAGCCACAGTAAATTCATCATTGCTAGTTATTAAAGCAAAAGAGATATTTGTCCCTGATTTTCTATATTATTTACTAAGCGGACCAATGATGCAGGAATTAGTAAAAGAAAAGATTTCTGGTAGTGCAATTCCGCATCTTTTTCAAAAAGAAATAAAAAAATTCAATTTAAACGTTCCACCAATTGATGAACAAATGCAAATTGTTAATCAATTAGAATCAAGATTTGCATTGACAGATAATCTCAATAATTCAATAACTAATGGACTTAAAAGAACTTCAGTTTTACGACATACGATACTTAGTAAAGCTTTTAAAGGAGAAATAGTTTCTCAAAATTCTAATGACGACTCTGCGAAGAATTTATTAAAACAAATTAGGAAAGAAAAAGAGTTATATTTAGTTGATATGAAGGAAAAGATAAAGCTAAAACCTGCAAAAATAAAGATAATGGAAAATAAGAAAACAGTTCTCGATATATTACTAGAGGCAAAAGAACCAATATCTGCAAAAGAACTTTGGCAACAGTCTAAACACAAAGAGAATATTGAAGAATTTTATTCAGAGCTAAAAGATATTCAGAATAAAATAATTGAGATTAAGAAAGACACAGAATCCTTTTTAGCTTTAAAAAGATGAGAATACTAGAAGTACATATAAAAAGTAAATTCAAGAATCTAAAAGATTTTCGAATAGAATTTGACAAAGAAGCAATGGAGACTGTACTAATAGGTCTAAATGCAACTGGAAAATCAAACTTCATGGAAGCTTTAGTTATTATTTTCAGAGATTTAGATTTAGAACGCTCTCCTCAGCATGGTAAATCAAGAAATCTATTAGAATATTATATCAAATATGAATGTCGCGGTAAAACTATTGAAATCAAGTTTTCGATAATAGAAGGATATAGTTTTATTATAGATAATGTAATATTAAAAAGTAGGCCAGCTTTCTTTAGAGAAAAAGAAATTTTTCTTCCTAAACATGTATTTATCTATTATTCTGGATTAAGTACAAGGTTAACTGATCTATATTCTGAGCATGAAAAGGCTTATTATTCAAATATAATTAATTCAAAGGCAAAATATAAGGAGTTTGATAGTATACGCCGTATTTTTTTGGTTCAAAATATTCATGCTAGTTTTGCTCTTATTGCTTTTTTTATGAATTTTGGCCAAAAAATTGAAGAGGAAGAAACAAAGCAATTTTTGAAAGATGAATTAAAAATTCATGACTTTGGATCAGCCCTTTTTATAATTAAAAAACCAACATGGGCAAGACCTCAGAAAGATATTGATGAGTATTGGGGAGCAGATGGATTAGTAAAAAGATTCTTAGATGATTTAAGATTATTTGCATTAGCACCAATATATAATGAAGAAAGAATTCAAACAAATTATAAAAAGGCCGAAACGCAAAGTCATTATTACCTCTACTTAAGTAATAAAAAAGTGTTACAAGATTTAGTTGATTTAAAATATCAAAACAAAACACAATTATTTAATGCACTAGAGAGTATATATTTATCAGACTTACTATTTGATGTTAAGATCACTATTGAAAAAGAGTATGTAAATAAAGGATTATCAATGAGTGAACTGAGCGAAGGTGAAAAACAGTTACTTACTGTACTTGGATTGCTAAAATTCACAAAAGATGAAGAATCTTTAATCCTATTGGATGAACCTGATACACATTTAAATCCGCTTTGGAAATGGAAATATTTAGAATATCTAGACAAAGTCGTGAAAAATCCTAAAAGTACTCAGATTATTTTTAGCACTCATGATCCTTTAGTCATAGGAGGTATGGATAAGAAACAAGTTCGCGTCTTTAAACAAATTAGTTTAGGTAAAACGATGGCAATAGAACCGGATAAAAGTCCTAAGGGAATGGGAGTTGCCGGAATATTAACAAGTGACTTATTTGGGCTACCAACAATATTAGATAAGGAAACCCAAGAAAAACTTAATCGAAAAAGATATTTACAAGGCAAACTAATGAGAGATAAACTTTCTCAAAAAGATTATCTTGAATATAATAAATTAAAAGCAGAATTAGAAGAGCTCGGATTCTATGAAGAAGTAGAAGATCAATGGTTTAAGATGTATTTAGCGGAAATGTCTCGCCAAGAAATTATGCAAAAAGTTGAGTATACTGAAGAAGAAAAGCTAATTCTTAAGAACGAAAGTGAAAAAGCTATCGAAAGAGTAAAACAAAAAATACAAGACAATCAAATATGAGATGTATTCCAATAGAAAATTTACCTGAAGTTTATGATAGTATAAATGGAAATGGTGCATTTGAGATATGGCTTTCAGAAGCAGAAAATCATCTCTCTAATATAAGGAAATTAAAACCAACAGAACGAGCTGCATATTGGAAAGTTAATAATTATTGGGGAAAACTTTATTCAGCATTATCCAAACTTTCAGAAAATAAATGCTGGTATTCAGAATCTTTAGAGAATTCCTGCGAATTTGAGATTGAGCATTATAGGCCAAAAGCAAAATCAATAGATGAAAATAAAAAAATAATAAGAGATGACGGTTATTGGTGGTTATCTTACTCATGGAAAAATTATAGGTTAGCTGGCTCATTGGTGAATAAATTAAGAAAAGACCGATTTACTGAAAATAATGATGTTTATGGAAAAGGTAATTTTTTCCCTCTAGAAGAAAATTCTCCAATAGCAACACCTGAGGATAAATACTGTAAACTTGAAAGAGCATTACTATTGGATCCTATTAAACCTCGAGATTGTATATTAATCAGCTTTGATAAAAATGGTGAAGTTTATCCCTCATATTCAGAAGAAAATACTGTACAAAATAAAAGAGCTGTTTTATCAATAAAATATTATGGCTTGGATCATACACCAATAAAACGAGGTCGAAAAATGATATGGGATAAATGTGAACAAATTGTTGATATAGCAAACAATTTTATCAGAACCTATATGGATAATGATGTTAAAAGAGAAGAGACAATTGACAATTGTTATTATGAATTAGCTATTTTATCTTCTAATAAACAACCATATTCAATGGTCGTTAGAAGTTTTGTTAAAACAAAAGCAAAAGAGAATAATTACGAATGGTTAGAAGATGCATTAATGATTATGCAATAAAAATATTATGACAACAAATACATTAGTAGCAAAAATATGGTCGTTTTGCGACACTCTTAGAGATGATGGTTTAGGTTATGGCGATTACCTAGAACAGCTTACTTACATGTTGTTTCTTAAAATGGCAGATGAAAATAAAGATACTTATATTTTACCGAAAGCATGTAATTGGAAAGAATTACTTGTTTTAGAAAAAGGGGATTTGCTTAGTAAATATGAGTTTGTATTAAAAACTTTAGCTGAATCTGGAGGTATGCTCACAAAGATTTTTGTTGGAGCAAAAAACAAAATCAATGATTCCGCCAAATTAGAAAAGCTTATAAAACTTATTGATGCTGAAAACTGGACTTCAAAAGATGTTGACATTAAAGGCGAAATTTATGAGTCTCTTCTACAGAAAAATGCTGAAAATAGTGGTGCTGGTCAGTACTTTACTCCACGCCCGGTGATTGCAGCAATGGTAAAATGTACCCAACCAAAACCTAATGAGACGATATCTGATCCATCGTGCGGTACTGGTGGCTTTTTTCTTGGAACCATTAATTATCTAAATCAATTCAAGCTTACTGAATCTCAAAAAAGGTTTCTGAAATTTGAGGCTTTTCATGGGTGGGAAATTGAAAAATCAACTGCAAGGTTGTGCTTAATGAACTTATTTCTTCATGGAATAGGGGATTTAAAGGAAACTCCGGATATTGAAGTTACAGATAGTTTAAAAGCTGGTGTAAAGAAAAAAGTTGATTTGGTTCTAGCTAATCCACCATTTGGGATTAGCAGTAGCGATATTCCGACCCCTGATAAAAAACAAGCAGAGAAAGAAGGCTATTTCTTAAGAGCAGATTTTTGGGTGAGTACCAGTAACAAACAATTGGCATTCTTGCAACATATTGTGGCTATGCTAAATGAAACCGGTCGCGCTGCAGTCGTTCTTCCTGACAACGTTTTATTCGAAGGTGGAGCTGGTGAAACTATCCGTAAGAAGCTATTAGAAGAGACAAGCCTGCATACAATTTTACGTCTCCCAACTGGTATTTTTTATGCTCAGGGAGTCAAAGCCAATGTCTTATTTTTTGAAAAGAAGCCCAAAACTGACAATCCTGCAACAAAAGAAATTTGGTTTTACGACTATCGTACTAATATCAGACATACTCCAAAGAAAAATCCGTTACGCTCAGAACATTTGAAGGATTTTGTAGAATGTTACAAACCTAATAATATCGGGAGTAGAACTGAGACATGGAGTAAGAATAATGAAAATGGCCGTTGGAAAAAATTTACATATGACGAGCTAATCTCACGGGATAAGACAAACCTGGATATTTTTTGGTTGAAAGATAATAATCTTATTGATTTAGATAATCTTCCGGAACCAGATGCACTTATTGATGAAATCATAGAAAACATCCAAAGTGCCTTAGAAAGTTTCAAGACAATAAAGGGAAATTTAGAGTTGAATTTATAATGCCGTTTTGTTGATTTTTATTTTAATATGATGGCTTTTATCTCGCAGCCAAATATATGAGCCTATAGCTAGATTTATGAACTAAAACAAGCACCGCTGTTAACGTACAATATTTCAATAACATATCAGAATAAGGCGTTATTTATTATCTAAACCTCTGAATGAAAATTTTTGTCAAAAAATAAATAAAAATTTATCTACCTTTGAAGATATAATGTTGAGTAGACATATAATAGTCAGTAAAGGACATTGACAGACAAAACGCCGTTACTAAATCGTTACTGATAGAAACATCGGCAAAATTAAGTGATTGATAATTACGGGATAAGGAGAAAAAAGTTCATAACCCGCTTTCTCCGCTAAATGAGTCAGAATCAAGCAATTGAGTCTGACTTTTTTTATGCCTGTCCGTTTCTAAATGCTTTGTTTTTGTCAGGTTTTCTCTGGTTTTCAGTTTACAATGTAAACCGAAATGTAAACCAGCAAAGAACATGAATGCAACAGTTAACGTACTGTTTTACAAATCGAAACTACTTTCAAACGGTGAAAATCCTTTAATGCTTCGTATCTGCAAAGATGGAAAAAGGAAGTACCAAAGTCTAAAACTCTCCATTAATCCCAAATTTTGGGACTTTGAGAAAGAGAAACCAAAGCGAAATTGTCCAAATCGTGAGTCTATTGAAAGTGTCATCAGCACGAATCTGGAAAGGGTTCGCAAGCAGATACTTGAATTAAACGTAGAAAACAAAGACTATTCAGCCCAATCGCTTGTAAACCAAAAAGACAAACAAGTAACAATCTATACTGTTGGAGATTTCTACAAGAAACTTCTTAAAGAAATGGATGAAGGAGGGAAGTACGGAAATTGGCGTTTCTATACCGCTTCAAATAATTCATTGAAAGCATTCACCAACGGCAACATGGATTTTCTATTTTCTGAAATAGATGTTGCATGGCTGAATAGTTATGAGAAATGGCTTCTAAAGCGTGGAAATATTGGCACTACCATTAGTGTTCAGTTTCGCACTTTAAGAGCCATATACAATAAAGCGATTGAGCTGAAATGCGTAAATAAAAGCAACTTTCCTATATAAGACACAAAACACACAAACTCATCAGCATTCAACTTCTTCCAGATGCCAAAGAAATACTTTACAAATACGCTCAGAATCGCTCAGGCAATTACTTGTTTCCTATTCTTGACATTAATACCCATTTTTTAGAAAAGCAAAAACTCATAAGGATACACAATCTACTTTATAAGATTGATATTCAGTTAAAAACAATCGCTGAAACAGTTGGAATACAGGTCAATCTCACTACTTATGTTGCACTGCTTAAAATCAAAGCTCGGCTTTAGGTAGAATTTCAGGGTGGAGAACTCTGCACCCTGCTCCACCACCGTCTGTGAATGATGCAACGGCAGCGCATTCATGTAATGGCATTGCCGCTCCGAAACCTTAACCACTACTTCCACCGCTTCTGTTTCGTCATCGTTGGTGATGCCGTAGCAGTCGTGAAAATAAACCTCCGGATTGAAGTTCTTCGGATAGCGGTACTTCTTGGAAGTGGTGGTCAATTCCGATATCCTATCCAGGGCGAAAATTCGGACTTTGTTTAGGGCACAGTTCCGCCCGACCACGTACCAACGTTGCTTGAAGATGCGGACCGAATAGGGTTCCAGGGTATAGCTTTTTGGTTCCTTTGCCCAGAAGGATTGGTACTTCAACTCTATAACCACGCTTTCCTTCATCGCCTCAATAATCGGTGCCAAATACCCCTGCCCGGAGGGGATGTGCTCGAACATGATTCGGTCCCTTAGCTTTTGGCTTTTGGACAGGAGGTTGTTCACGGAAAAGGTGCTGAGCAACCAGTTCCGAAGGGCACCTTTTTTAAGGTCTTCGGAATCCTCAATGTAGTATTCGTGGGTGGATTTGTCGCATTCGAGAATCAATTTAACGTATTGTTCTCAGGCTCATTTCCTCGAGTCAACTTTTTCGCATTTTGAGTAGTCACAATGCTTTTACCGGTTTTTTCCTCAATCTCCTTTCTAGTGTTTCCGGCAATAGTACCACCCTGCTTAGCAATTTTTTACTGGCATCAAACGATGTTGGTTTCTTCTCTTTCGAAATCTCAGTAGTGGTCGCTTCTGCAAGCATGTTAAGCACCAACTCCAGATTACTCATATGATCTCTAAGGTTTTCTTTTTTTAAATTCTTAAATGCCTTAAATTCTTTTGTTGAAAACCCGCTCCACGCCTTCGTAATTTCGTCCGTTAGTATGGCAAATTCTTGCCCTTTTTGAACTCCTCGATTTTCCCATTCATCTGTAAGCTCTTTGCGAACCTCAATACTTTTAAGCCGCTGATTAATCCACGCCGGTGAATATCCCTTTCTTAAATACGTTTCCATCAAACGGTCGATACCTCGTTCAGGATCATCAATTTCGTCGATGCGTTCACTACCAACTTGTGCCAACCACAATTTGAATGGTTCAACCTTAGGCGAAGGAATGCTTTGAATCAACCTAAAAAGTTGTTCTGCATCAGCCACATCCGTTTTATAATTCTTACCATCAGCTGACTCCATTTTCAGTTGTCCGATTTTTTCGGACAGCTGACTTCCTTCTTTACTTAGCTTTTTCTTTAAATCATTCCAGTATTTTCTTGGTCTGTCAGTCCCTGCAAGCACTCCAATAATATCAATAACTGAAAAATACCATTTTTCCTCTTCTGAATCCCAGACCGAACGAACCTGATTTGATTCAAATATTTTTATCGTGTTCTCTTTAGTCATTTTAACCACTCGTTATTATTTAGTTAGCTCATCAAATGTAACTATTTTATTGCATTCTTGAACTTCCTGTTCATTCTTTAAATGAAAATATAATAGCCAAATATCGTAATATATTTAATATTATACAAATCTTTTATTAACTTTTAAAATTCCCAGAAAAACCACCGAGGTGAGATTCAATTTAACCAAGTGTGGCAACTATGGTTTCGTTATTGGGTTGAATACCGCTCCATCAACGACTGAAACGTTTCCGCAAACTCCCTTCGCAGCCACTCCGGCTTAATCACCTCAACATCTGAACTGTACGACAGCAGCTCCTGCTTGAAAGCAAAGCTCGGCTTCAGGTAAAATTTGAGCGTGGAGAACTCTGGACCCTGTTCCACCACCGCTTCTGTTTCGTCGTCGTTGGTGATGCCGTAGCAATCGTGAAAATAAACCTCTGGAGTGAAGTTCTTTGGATAGCGGTACTTCTTTGTCGTGCTCATAAATTCCGAAATCCGATCCAAGGCGAAAATCCGTACCTTGTTCAAAGCACAATTCCGCCCGACTACATACCAGCGTTGTTTGAAGATGCGGACGGAATAGGGTTCCAGTGTATAGCTTTTTGGTTGCGTTGCCCAGAAGGATTGGTACTTCAGCTCCAGTACCACGCTTTCCTTCATGGCCTCGATGATCGGCGCCAAATACCCTTGCCCGGAGGGGATGTGCTCGAACATGATTCGGTCCCTGAGCTTTTGGCTTTCGGAAAGGAGGTTGTTTACCGAAAAGGTACTGAGCAGCCAGTTGCGGAGGGCACCTTTCTTCAGGTCCTCGGAATCCTCAATGTAGTTGTATTCGTGAGTGGATTTGTCGCATTCGATGTTGATGTCGAACATGGATTCGATGGCCTTGCGGTGATGGTGGAAGGTGCGCAAGGATAGGTCTTCCCCGTCGGACAGGCTGCTGGTGCACCAGCGGGCGGCAATGTCCTGAAAGGAGATTCGGCCGGCGCGGGAGATGGTGTCGGTGAGCCAGATGTAGCGGAGGATGAGAGGGATTGGCATTTATCTCGGTTTTTTATACGAAACCATAGTTAAAACTTGGTTGAAACATTCTGAATAAATTCATTGCCCTTTTCCACATAATCATCATTCTCATCTATTAAAAAGAGTCCATCTTCAGAAATCAACTGATCAATTAAAAGCTTTTCATACAGAAGATTGTTTTCAATTACGGATTCAATCATAAAACCTTTTTGAACACCATTCATTGAAAGTCCAACATTAAATAATATCAACTTGGATGCACCATGATAATCCAACGTTGAATTTTCCTTATTATGAGCATATAAGATCCAATTAAACACATTCCATTCCAAATTAAAAGGAGATTCATAACTACTATTTAGCCATATAATTTCTAATGGGTTCTGTCCTTTGTCATTCCAATAATAATATCCCTGTGTAGAAGCACTGTGAACATACAAATCATATTTTATAAAATAATACATCCAGTCCTTTACCCCCGACACCTCACGGGTTTCAATTATTGTAGAAAGGTCCGATAATGGATCCGATATTTTTAATTGGTTTACTATCCGAATTATTTGGTCTTGTTCTTTTCTTCTTTGATTGATGGTAAAGAACGAACGCCAAGCGTCTGGTTTATGAACTAGAAAACGTTTTTTTATGTCGGTATCAACTTGTGAATAGTCTCCAATTGAAAGAAGTGATTGCCTCAATAATGGCGTATTTAGTTTGTATTCATTATTGAAAATTATACTAAAATTATTTAGAGAATCAATAACCAATTTGATATCAACACTTTGCCTCATAAAAAGGCCAATTGACCCCCTTAAAATTTCATGATTTTCGAAAACAAGTAGTTTGTTTTCAACATCAATAAACTCTAGTTTCTTCAACTCCTCTTCAATTTGATTTTGTCCAAATGTATCTATGGGTAGTTTGCCTTCTGTTATAAGATCGTGAGTTGCTAATAACATTTTATGAATATTCTCTGGTCTTAATTCGAAAATACTATTAACAACCAGATTCCTCAATTGCCTGAATCTTATGAACAGATCCTTCTCATCAATATGTTTTTTTAAAGAGATTATTAGCGCATAAAAAACAATTAACTCAGCCCATGTTAAAGATTGCGAGGTTGCCCTTAGAAACAAATTGTCCTTTGAGGGCCAAAAAAATCTTATTTGTGATTCTCGACCAATCACCTGCTCGGAAACGTAAAAGTATTTATTGTAATAATCTGAAATACCAGTTGGATTCGAGGTCATGAGGTTGGCAAACAAATCCATGACATCTATCAGAAATTCAATATCACTCGAATTTGAAAGCATCTCTTTAAAACATTTTTCAGTTTCTGATATTTCAATTGGAATAGAGTTTCCACAATAATAATTTATCCTGAAAATGTTATGGAAGATATTTAAAAATCCAGCGTCAACACTTGAGCCTTCTTTCCATAATACATTAGTCCATGATCCATCGAGCTTAATCGAAACTTCCTCACTTCTTAGGGGATCAATATTCTCTAGGTACGCTTCTAGTGAGGACTTAAATATTTCAAATTTGGTCAAACTCTTACCTCGAGAATTCATTTTTATGTATAAATCATCGGAAAGTCCAAACTTTTCCAAATCTAAGTAATAAAAATAAATACGATTCTGTATTATTAGTTTATCCCAAAGATTATCTATTGAATAGAAATTCTTATGAATATCATCCAACACGACTAACATAGACTGTATCGTAGGGTCATCATCATAAGTGTTCAAATATTTTGCATGATTCTTTATTTGATGCTCTAACGATTTTGAAATTGACAAGTCGTATTCAAAATCTTTAATTAGAGATTTGCAAAACTCATTTGCAGAGTGCCTCGTTTCATATCTAAATTTTAGTAATTCGGTTTTTTCTTTACCCTCCTTGATTGATGCGTATAAATGCAAAAGGAAAAGAGTGGTAAGTCTTTGCTGCCCATCAAGTGGAGTCATGCTTTCATCTTTAGACAAGCTGCCATATACAAAGTCCAAGACAACTGATTTAGAAAGATCAAAATCCGAATCAGGAATAATTAAGGCATTTTTAATAGCACCCAACAATTCTTCTCTAACATTTTTTGCTTTCTCGGTCTGGCGTCCATATGCAAAATCCCGTTGAATCTGAGGGATTACAATACTACCTTTTTGAAGTAATGACCAAAAAGTATACTCGCGATTACTCATTGTTTGAAATTATTGTATGTTCTTTAATATTGTCATTAATTGGGCTCATGTCTTCGCTTCCTATGTATTCACTTAATATATCTCTAATATGCTTTAAATAATTTACACCATCTTTCTCGCCCCAGAAATAATGTTGTTGAATAGAGAAATCCGCTTCGTTTGAATTATGGTATTTCAGAAAAACATATCTGGTACAAATTGGTATATACAGACCAACGGCATCCATAGAAATGATTTTTCTTCTTTTCGCCTCAAAGACAGAATTACTCAGAACAGTATTCTCAATACCACCTAATAAAGCCATATTGGATAACAAATGCACCGTATCTGATTTACCCTGCCAGTTATTATACCGATTGAAGAAACTAATAACACGACTGAATTGAGTTTCGAATGACTGAAAATCCAATTTACTGTTATTCAAACAAATTTTAAGATCTGTGATAATTCCGCCCAAATCTTGTTTATCGTTTTTACTTATTGAGTCTGTTCTGATTAATGACTCTAAGACTATAATGTGCTCCTCTATCCATGAGAACCACGACTTTTGATCATCCTTATTTAAATTATCCGAATTTTGTGCATGTATATGTTCCAGTGTCCATCTCTTTTCTTTATGCAAATTAAAAGGGTAAAATTCAACGTTTTGAAGCCTTCTGGTCGTCTCAATGTTATACAAAATCAATATTCTTTGAATCTCTTCATAGTTCTCACGATAATTCATACTTGAGAAATCGCACATTATGGTGCTGGTGATTTGAGTTCTCAAATCAGACTTGAAATCATCTTTATTTTTTGATAATGCATCTCTTAAAAGATCAATTAAAATCGAATCACCCTTTATGCAAACTAAATATCCAATTTTGTGGTATAAATCCCTATCCTCAAACCAATAACATATAGTTTCAAAATATTGTTCAATCAACATCCAGAGATCCCAAAGATCTCTTCCCTCTCGAATTAGCTTGTCAAAATATAAGTAAGTATATAGCTGGTCTTTCTTTAATAACTCATTGTTTCTCTCTTGTTTAGTGGATTTTCCGGAAATCAAGTCAAATAATAGTTCAATTTTAGTATTGAAGTCAGTTATGTTATTGTTTGTTACGAAACCCCATAACTTATCATTTCCAAGTGTATGCTCAATTGTATCCCATTGTTTTGCAATATGATTCTGTTTTTTCGCCTTATCAAATTTCGCAGCTCTAGACCGAGCTTCGTCATCCATCTTATCATCATAATCTATTGAAAATTCACTTGATTGTGAAAGAAACAAAGCTTTTACTAGCTCGGCATTTGTCAATGGAATTTTAGTATCATTCAAGCGTTTGAAAATCAATTTTGATTCTGAATTCTCATTAACCTCATACCAAATCACCTGTGTTGATTGTCCTTGCCTAGAACCACCCTTACTTGATTTCTCACCGAAGAAAGTAGAAAAGAAACTTGGAAATTGTTGTATTGTTGCTCTTTTCTCATAACTCAAGCCAGGATTTGTAAACCAATCAATAATATTTTTGAAACCATCTGAAATATAAAAAGAATCAATAGAGGATTTATCGACTAAAACTTCAATACTAGTAGAAGTTCTAGTAAGATTAATTTTATCAAAGATGCTACCCAATTCTGGCTTAGTTTGATAATATAATTTAAAGCAATTATCAATTGCCGATAATGGCGATAATCTATTATTCATTTCAATGATGAGTCTAATGGTAGTTAACCGTTGTTGTCCATCAATAACTTCATACCATCTATTGTTATCAAAACTGGAATTCAGTAAATATTTATCTACTAATTCCTTTTTGCATTCTCTTACAACTATAGGTTGCAAACAATAAAAATCTCCACTCCTCTGATTCATAAAATCCCAAATATCGGATAGGAGTTGATTAATATGATATTTCTCCCATCTATACCCTCTTTGATAATCAGGAATGAAAAAGTTCTTTTCCATTAATTCGGGAATTGCCAATCTTTCTAATTGATTCATAGAGTATTATTAGTTATGAGTAATTTTTATTTATTTGTATTTTAATTAATATAATGCATCATATTTACATTATATTAATTAAAATGAGCACACCATTTCCAGAAAGCGATTTAGTTTTCACATAGCAATATAACTACTTGTCTATAAGCCTGATTTGCGTTTTATTTTCTACGTAATTACTAAAGTTCTGAATTATTTTATCAGCAGAGTTTTGATCAGAAAATGTTGATAAATTATATTTAATTGCTATAAAATAATTATCATCATCGGTCGCTCTTTCAAAGATATCTTGACCTGCAAAAATCGAATCCATCGCTTCATCGATTTTCCACCAATACTCATTCACTTTCTTCTTGATGACATTTACCGTTTCGCATACTATAATAATACAACTCGAAGATGACTCCACGTCTTTAAATGAAGCAATGTTTGTTTTGGTTTTATTTAGTGTAAGCATTCGGTGAACCCCGTCTTGCCTCACTGAAAAAAGATTCCCGTTTTTCAGAGAATCTCCTAAATGTTCATAGAACTATGAGAGTTTCAGGATCAGATTTCGGAGATATCTTTGGT
>Ga0209125_1001835_pt1 | contig 18240 bp, 11 predicted proteins | sample BarGraIncub1131A_FD_184503 | JGI IMG/M metagenome (GOLD analysis project Ga0209125, IMG submission 184503) | Arctic peat soil microbial communities from Barrow, Alaska - Barrow Graham LP Incubations 11-31A (SPAdes) (version 2) | ecosystem: Environmental > Terrestrial > Soil > Wetlands > Peat...
CGACAGGCTTTTGAAGGTATCAATGAAATGCTTGACGATCGCATCAGTAAATGGGGTCTAACCAGCAATGAGAAAAAACTCATTCTTTCCCGTATCAAAGGATCTGTAAATTATAAGGATATTGCGGATTGCGATTTGATTATTGAAGCGGTTAATACAAGAGTAAAAGGTACACAGTTAGAAGTACGTAAGGATATTTTCAGACAGATAGAGTCAGTTGTCCGTCCTGATGCTGTTATCGCTTCGAATACAGCAACGCTGATGATCAGTGATATCGCCGAAGTGCTTGATTATCCCGAACGGGCAATGGCATTGCATTTTATGAGTCCTGTCAATAAAGTTAATATTATTGAATTGGTTCCGTCAGTTCATACCAACTCAGACGCACTCGTAATGGTTGCCAAGTTTGCTCGTATGATTGATCGTAAACTCATCCATGTTAATGAGTCCGCTGGCCATATCAGCACGCGTATCATTTGTTCGCTCATTAACGAGTCTTGTCAATTGCTAATGGAAGGTGTAGCAACTATTCCCGACATTGACGAAACAATGAAAGAAACCTCCGGTAACCAGTTTGGTCCTTTTGAACTTGCTGACCGTATTGGTCTGGATAAGATTCTAAAGTGGATGGAAAACCTTTATTCCGAATTCGGGGATACGAAATATAAACCTTCTCCAATCATCAAACGGATGGTCCGCGCTAACCTTGTAGGTCGTCGTACAAATGAAGGTTTCTACAGGTATAATGATGGCAAAAAAATTGCTAAGAAAGGCCCTATTTCTAATCTTGGCCGCGAATTAAACGATATTTATTAAACAAAAGAACTTTTTAAGATAATGAAGATCATTGTATTAAATTGCGGTAGCTCGTCAATCAAATACCAACTTTTCGAAATGCCTTCTGCTGATGTACTTGCAAAAGGCCTTGTTGAAAAAATTGGGCTCAAAGGCTCTGTTATAAAACACAAACGGAATGATGGAGTTGAGCTTAAGCTAGAAGGTGAAATTCTTGATCACCAGGCAGGTATCGAGTATGTGTTAGGAATCCTTATAAGTGAGAAATACGGTAGCATCAAAAGTCTTGATGAAATTGATGCATTCGGCCATCGTGTAGTACATGGTGGAGAACTCTTCAAAAAATCGGTCTACATATCAGACGATGTAATTGAGGCGCTTGTCGATTGTATCGATTTGGCTCCATTACACAACCCACCCAATCTGGAAGGTGTATATTCAATCAAAAAGCTATTGCCTGAAGTACCACAGGTTGCCGTATTCGACACTGCCTTCCATCAGACGATGCCAGAGAAAAGCTTTCTATATGGTATTCCTTATTCAATATATGAAAAGCATAGAGTTCGCCGTTATGGATTCCATGGTTCAAGCCACCGTTTTGTTTCATTGCGTGCGGCAGAAATTCTTGGAAAAAATATAGAAGATTTAAGAATCATCTCTTGCCATCTTGGAAACGGGGCTTCATTATGTGCCATTAAAAATGGTCGTTCTCTTGATACTTCTATGGGAATGACTCCAATTGAAGGTTTGATGATGGGAACACGTTGCGGTGATATTGATGCAGGTGCATTGTTACATATCATTAACAGTGAAGAAATGGATGCTGCTACAGCCAATACGCTTATCAATAAGCATAGCGGGGTTCTTGGAATTTCCGGTGTCTCCTCTGATATGCGTGATGTTGAAAATGCGGCAGCCGAAGGGAATAAACGTGCACAACTGGCTCTCGATATGTACTATTACAGGATAAAGAAATATATCGGTGCATATGCAGCTGCAATGGGTGGTGTTGATGTCATCATATTTACAGGTGGTGTAGGTGAAAATGATGTCTCTGGCCGTGAAATTATTATGGAAGGCTTCGAATACATGGGGATTAACTTCAGTAAGGAAGCCAATCATGGTAAACGAGGTAAGGAAGTGATTATCAGTTCTCCTGATTCTAAAGTTATTGTCATGGTTGTCCCAACAAACGAAGAGTTGGTTATTGCCCAGGATACTTTAGATATCGTTAGCAGCTTGAAGAAATAATTCGGATGTATTGAAATACTGAATTTTCAGTAGTTGGTTTAATTTAAATAATAAGCGCCCTTTGGAAACTCAGGGCGCTTATTTATTGTTTTTAAAAATGTTAACTACACCAAAACAAACACTCCCAAAGTTTAAATACCCTGAGAGTGTCGTCAATTTATTTGCAAGTAGTGATTAAAAGAAGGAATTATTCCATGCTGTCCATTAATTCATCTGTCATTTCCATGTTGTGAAATACATTCAGAACATCGTCATCATCTTCAAGTAAATCAATTAATTTCATTACTTTCTTTGCTGATTCAATGTCCAGTTTGACTGTTGTTTTGGGAATACGTTCTAATTCCGCATTCTCAGCTTCAATACCCAGTTCTTCGAGTTTACGTTGCATCAGTCCAAAATCTTCCAAGGCAGTCGTGACTGTAAATGTTTCATCCTCAAGGGTGATGTCTTCGGCTCCCGCTTCAATCATTGCCATTTCAAATTCATCCTGGTCGAGCGTTCCCAGAGGAATGGTAAAGACCCCTTTCCGATCGAATATAAAACGCAACGATCCATTGGTGCCAAGTGTTCCACTGTATTTATTTATATGCATCCGGATATTTGCAATGGTTCTCTTTTCATTGTCTGTAGCACATTCAATAAAAACTGCGATACCATGTGAAGCATATGCTTCATAATTACATTCAGTAATATTGGTTCCACCTTTTTCTGAAGCTTTACTAATAGCCCGGGTTATATTTTCCTTGGGCATATTTACTCCTTTTGCATTTAATATTGCAACACGCAAGCGGGGATTGTTTAAGGGGTCAGTATCACCACCCTCTTTTATAGCTACTGTTATTTCTTTTATGATTTTTGAGAAAGCTTTTGACCGTTTGGAATCAGTTGCTCCCTTTTTACGTTTAATTGTTGACCATTTATTATGTCCTGACATATGTGATTTGAATTTTGTTTGCTGATTTGGCTTGTAAAAATACAAAAAATAATTTGATAGCAAGCGAAAGGGTGATGCTTTGATATTGCATCACCCTTTCGCAGAGTTTTAAAAATGTGTAGTTAGACGAGTTATTATTTTAGTCCATTACGAGGCGCACTCCAAAGGAGAAAGTTCTTAATTCAGGGCCTTTGTCCACTTTAAACATATTTATTAATCCATAAGTACCATAAAAATTATTGCCACCCCAGCCAATTAACATGGTAGCATCAAGCTTGAACGGGTTCAAGTTAAAATCATCGCGATTTTTGTTCTTCTCGGAACCTCCATTGGGTTTTTCAAACTTTACCTTAGAATGCGATCCGACCCTCAATCCTGAGCTGATACCTCCTGCAATGTGAAAACTAGTTGTACTCCGACTTTTCTGAATTTCAAATAGCAATGGAACTGTGATATAAGTGACCAGTAATTTGCTTTTCTTGTAATTGGCATCACTCATTAAATTTCCATCAAAATAATTCCCAGTGCTTTGCAATACAACGTTTTTATTTTTAAACCTATAATTACGCCAGTCAATCCCTAAACCAGTAACAAACCCCATATGATCACTGATCTTTAAATTCTTTTCAAAAATGTTGAATTGAATATTGGTGGATTTGATGAAATCCAGAGTCATAAAGTTATCGTGCACATCAGGATCCGTCTTTCCAGATGGAGTCAAATAGCCGTTTAACCCAAGGTAACAACCACCCCAATGACTATTAAAAGAATTGTTGCGTTTGGTTTTGGAGAACTGTACTTTGCCATTTTCATCAACGACTAATTTATTACGGCCAAGCCGTACTTCTGTTTGTGGGCCATCAATTACTTCAATATTCAGTTTTCCAACTTTTACTTTTGTTGAATCACCATTCGTACTTATTTCAGTTGATATATCTGTATTTATATTTAAATCCTTGTTAACATCTAAATTTGTCTGTTCACTTGCGTTTCCTCCGATGCTGTCGATTTGTGAGGCTCCCGAAGCATACTTACTTTCAATTACCAGATTATCATGAGCAATGTATTTGATTTTTGAAGCGCCACTTGCTTCGAGAGATACAGATTTAATTGCATTGACTATAGCTGACCCAACACCACTGGTATTTATTACCACTTCTTTTACTTCAAACTTTGAAGCCAGTAATTTTGCAGTACCCGAGATATCAGCCGTAAGCTGATATCCGGATCCTTGCAGGTCCAACTTACTGACGCCGGATATTTCACATTTGACATTTACAACATCTGCTGTAAGTGTTGCTGCTGAAATTCCGCTTAGTTCTAATTTTAATTCTTGGGCAATGATTTTGTTTGTTGTTGTAAATTTACTGGCACCGCTCATGTCGAGCGATTTAAGTTGTCTCGCGGTAATATATACAATCATTTTAGAAGGATTATTTACGCTACCCTTTGTGCCCACCAGTTCTAGAATACCTCCCGTAACCTCAGTCGAAATTTTATTCATCAGATTTTCATCTGTCTCAATTTTCACTGATTGAGGTTCTCCTTGAGTAAAGATGACTTTAAAAACTCCAGATACTTTTATCCCATTAAATGTTGCAATGTCCCGGGTTTGACTTATTACATTTTTATTGCCATTTTGAGCCATCACTCCTAGCGAGAATAGCAGCAATAGTAACGCTGCAATTTCTGTTTTAAAAACATTCTTTTTCATGGCTTAGTTTTTTAAAGTTTTCAATAGTAAAAAGGTTTTCGATATGTTATTGTATTATGTTGTTTTATGTGTGACGGAGAAGAGTGGCAACTTGTTACAGAAAATATTAAAGTTTATGTAAATTTTTCTAATTAAACTGCTTCATATTTTTATTGCAGACCAGATTAGGGCAAACGGGTCAATCTTTTAACTCCATCATTGAGAGAATATCCACTCAAGTGTCCATCTGAATCATAATCACGTGAAATCGAAAGTTTTCGGTCGGTAATAAAATTAAAGCCAGCAAGCCCTAAGCCGGCAATATCTGAGAGTGAAATTTTACCGTGTAATAGCCTGCCAATTTCAGGTTCTCTGGCGATAGTCCCGGCAGTTTGAGTAATGCCTTGGGCCAGGGTATAACCTAGTCTGCCACCAATCGTTTTTCCCTCGGTATTGAGAGGTAATGCATCAGGGTCGGGATCATAATATGCAATTGAAGTGATTCCATCAAAGTCAGTACGACGTTCAATAGTTTGTGGAAAACTGATTCTTGTCGTGGTCAACAGTGTTGCTTGACGGATAATCATTGTTGATGGTGCTTTAAAAGAAGTTCTTTCAGCTGTATAGATTTCCCGGATATCAGTAGGGGTAGGTTGAGCTGCGTTATTCAAACGATTGATTTCAGCTGGTTTAAATTCGGTAGCGTTTATTGTGGATTTAGCTAGCTTCACTGGTTCAATAGTTCTGATCGTTGAACGGGCAATCTGTTTGTCAATATTCCTTGGATTTGGCTGATCGATGTATTTTAGAAAAAGCGTTGAGAAAAGCAATACGGATGCAGCTACAGAAATAATTGCAATGACTTTTTTAAAACCGGGAAGTTGTATGATATTTCGTTTAAGTCTGGCTTTATGGGGATAAATGATTCCGGTATCTGGTTTGAGCAATGTGTTTCCAAAGATTTCGAACGCTCTGAAAAATATAGGGTTATCCTTTAAGAAATGAATCAATGCAATTCTTTCAGTATCGTTTAAATCATTTTCATAAAAACGAATCATTACTTCTTCGCAATTCCGTTCATTTATTTCAAGTTCTGAAGCTACAGAATTGGTATTTAACAACGTATCGTCACCTTGACCGGATTCCTCACCCGATACAGAATTCCTTTTTAATACAGATTTCGGATAAAAGTTTATTGTTTGATCAGGAACCAGACTCATCAATTCTTCACCTTCGATCAATTCTTTCAGATCAGGATTTTCTTCGGCAAATATCAACAACTCAGCTGTCTCTTCAGCCGGGAGCCTTCCTTCCATATAATCCAGAAAGTATATCTCGTAATTGTTTTTGTCGATTTTCATGATTAAATCCTTTTTCTCATTTAAGCTTTTTCACTCAAATTAAAAGTTTCCTTTAGAATATTTTAAATAGTTGCTTTCGAGTATTTTTACGTAGTTGATTTTTTATTTGTCAGTTGATTTTCATATTACGATGTCGAGACTTTTAATGTAATTCTTTAAAAAAACGCGTGCTCTGAAAATATACACTTTAACCTGTGATTCATTCAGATTGGTCATCTCACCGATTTCCTCGTAGGTGTAACCTTCATAGTCGCGCAACAATAATATCGAACGCTGGATGGAGGGTAATCTGGAGACTGCTTCGTCGAGCACTTCTTTTAAATCGGAATAACCATTTTCAACAGAATCCCTGTCATGTTTGTAGTCGTCAAAAACTGTCATTCTCTGATCTTTACGGATAGAATCAATCAGCGTATGATAGGCGGTAGTGAACAAATACGACCTTGCTTTATCGAATGGAATTTCTTTTACCTTTTCCCACATCTTGGTAAAAGAATCCTGTACAACATCGCTGGCTTTATCCTCATCCCGGATATTCTTGAGGATAAAGCGATAAACCGCATCTGAATGCTGGTCAACACACATGTTAAATTCTGCCGTGGTCATCAGTAAATTTTGCGATAGTACTTACGTTTAGTGGTGTGACGGATTGGTAAGGATAAAGTTACAATTTTTTTTTTATTTTTGAAAATAGGATGCTGAAGAGTTGCTTATTGCTTTAATTTTGATTAATATTGTATGTAATATATTCTAAAACAGAATTTTAGTATCAATAAATTTTATAAGAAAAGTAAAAATAGTATTTTTCTACTATAAGCACAATAGCCCTGAATTAAAAGCTCCATTTTTATTCTCCCTTGAAATGACCAACTCAAATTATATATCCATGTGCGTAAAAACCAACTCCGAAAAAGGTTCTTTAAAACCAGTATAAAACCACTCCATAGAACTGGTTTTAAATAGGTATTAATTAGGTTTTAAATAAATTGGAAATAAGTTTTATAGAATTAGTATACCATGATTTTTTCATGAACAAAAAAGGAGCTTCCGCTGTGATTACCGGAAGCTCCTGATTTGAGTAAAATAGTAAGAAAGATATTTTTAATTCTTTTAATCGAGTTTCAGCACGGCAAGAAAGGCTGATTGTGGAACGTCGATATTTCCAACTGTACGCATTCTCTTCTTACCTTCTTTTTGCTTTTCAAGTAGTTTGCGTTTACGGGTAATGTCTCCGCCATAACACTTGGCTGTTACATCTTTACGAACAGCTTTGATGGTTTCGCGGGCGATGATTTTAGCCCCGATTGCTGCCTGGATAGCTATTTCAAACTGTTGACGTGGGATGAGTTCTTTTAATTTGCTGCACATTTTTCTTCCAAAATCCTGTGCATGACTGCGATGAATCAAAGTAGAGAGCGCGTCCACGGGATCCCCGTTCAACATTATATCGAGTTTTACCAGATCGGCTTCCCGATAATCGATGATGTGATAATCAAAAGAGGCATATCCTTTTGAAATACTTTTTAATCTATCGTAGAAATCGAATACAATCTCTGCCAAAGGCAGTTCGAATGATAATTCTACCCGATCGGCAGTAAGATAGACCTGGTTTTTAAGGAAACCACGTTTATCGATGCAGAGTGTCATCAGCGCTCCGGTATATTCTGATTTGGAAATGATTTGGGCGGAGACAAAAGGTTCTTCAATGCGGTCAATTTGCATTATAGGGGGTAATCCGGATGGATTGTGGACTTCGATCAACTGCTTCTTCGTGTTGTAACACTTAAACGATACGTTGGGGACTGTTGAAATGACATCCATGTTGAATTCACGTTCCAATCGTTCCTGAATAATCTCCATGTGAAGTAGTCCAAGAAATCCGCAGCGGAATCCAAATCCAAGCGCAACAGATGATTCAGGTTCCCATACCAGCGATGCATCATTCAACTGTAGTTTTTCAAGCGAAGCGCGGAGGTCTTCATAGTCCTCGGGACTTATTGGATAAACTCCAGCGTAAACCATTGGTTTTACATTGCTGAACCCTTCAATGGCTTTTAAACATGGGTTTTTAACCTGGGTAATTGTGTCGCCGACCTTTACTTCATTCGCAGTTTTAATTCCTGAAATGATATATCCTACATCCCCTGCATAAAGAGTTTGAACGGGTTGTTGGGTTAACCTGAGAATTCCTACCTCATCTGCGTTATATTCTTTACCTGTGTTGACAAACTTTACCAGATCGCCTTTCTTAATCTGTCCGTTAAAAATTCTGAAATAAGCAACAATTCCGCGGAAGCTGTTAAAGACTGAATCGAAGATAAGGGCCTGAAGAGGAGCATTTATATCCCCTTTGGGAGCCGGGACACGTTTAATAATCGCTGTCATTATTTCCAGTACACCCATTCCTGTTCTTCCGCTTGCTTTAATGATATCATCAGGATCGCAACCCAGCAGTTCGACTATCTGGTCTTCCACTTCAAGTGGCATAGCGGTTTCCATATCCATTTTGTTCATAATCGGAATGATTTCCAGATCATGTTCCATGGCAAGATAGAGGTTAGAAATAGTTTGTGCCTGTATACCCTGAGTAGCGTCAATAATCAATAAAGCGCCTTCACAGGCAGCAATTGAACGGGAAACTTCATAAGAAAAGTCGACATGACCAGGTGTATCGATAAGGTTGAAGACATATTTTTCACCCTCAAATTCATAATCCATCTGTATAGCGTGACTCTTAATAGTAATGCCACGTTCACGCTCAATGTCCATATCATCGAGCACCTGATTTTGTGAATCTCGTGCTGAAACAGTGCCTGTATATTCTAACAGACGATCGGCCAATGTGCTTTTACCATGGTCGATATGAGCAATGATACAAAAATTCCTTATATTCTTCATCAGTTGCAAAAATAGTAAAAATTAATGACCTTTTACGCGGGCATTTGCGTGATAAACCGATGAAAATTTACAGGTTTGAATGATGTAATGTGGTGGGAATACTGGGATTCGTTCATTACTATAAACCTTTTGAGTGCAATAGATTTAATTTTTGGGTTACTTTTTAATGTTTATCAATTAACAAAGAAAAAAATTATACCTATATTTGTAAGTGTAAAATCAGGTAATTATAAAAGGTCTAAAAAACTAAAATATTTTAGTATTTGAAAATCTAAAATATAGCGGTTTGTATATAAAGATTCTTTGATCGTCGGATTTTAATGTTGAATATCATAGCATTGCAAGATCACAGTTTATTAAATATTTTTCAATTATGGCAAAAATTAAAGTTGGTATCAATGGATTTGGTCGCATCGGAAGATTAGTATTCCGTGCTGCTCAAACGCGTAACGACATCGAGGTTGTAGCAATTAACGACCTTATTGATGTAAATTACATGGCTTATATGCTGAAGTACGATTCTGTACATGGTAAGTTTAATGGCGATGTTGAAGTTAAAGATGGTAAACTTATTGTTAACGGTAAATCTATCCGTGTTACAGCAGTTAAGAACCCAGCCGAACTGAACTGGACAGAAGTTGGTGCAGAATATGTTGTAGAATCAACAGGTTTATTCCTTACAAAGGAAACCTGCCAGGCTCACATCATAGGTGGTGCTAAACGTGTAGTTATGTCAGCTCCTTCAAAAGATGATACCCCAATGTTCGTTTGCGGTGTAAACCACAAAGAATACAAGGGCGAACAGTTTGTATCAAATGCATCATGCACAACAAATTGTCTTGCTCCAATAACCAAGGTTCTGAATGATAATTTTGGTATTATTGAAGGTTTAATGACTACAGTACATGCTACTACCAATACACAGAAAACTGTTGATGCACCATCAGCAAAAGACTGGCGTGGTGGCCGTGCAGCTGCAGGCAATATCATCCCTTCATCAACAGGTGCTGCCAAGGCTGTTACTAAAGTTATTCCTGAATTAAAAGGAAAACTTACTGGTATGGCTTTCCGTATTCCTTCACTTGACGTTTCTGTTGTAGATCTTACCTGTCGTTTGGAAAAAGCTGCAACCTATGATCAAATCAAAGCTGCCATGAAGGCTGCTGCTGATGGCGAAATGAAGGGTGTTCTTGGTTATACTGAGGAAGCTGTCGTTTCGAGTGATTTTATCGGTGATGCACGTACTTCTATTTTTGATGCAGAAGCAGGTATCATGCTGAATCCTCACTTTGTTAAGGTTGTTGCATGGTATGATAATGAATGGGCTTATTCAAACAAGGTTCTCGAACTTATCGCTCACATGAATACTGTTGCTTAATTTAAAGTTTCAATACTCAGATAAATAAAAAAGACCGCTCTGAAAGCGGTCTTTTTTATTTATCTGAGTATTTGTATGGAACCTTTTAATATTCTTTTCTGTGTGGTCCCGTTTGTTCCTTGTTCAAAGACTTCACAAGTATAGAAATAGACTCCCTGGGCACAATCCTTTTTAGTAGTCCTTGATTTTCCGTCCCAATTTATATCGGGATTGGTTGTTTCGAAAATTAATTCACCCCAACGATTAAAGATGCGCATATTTACTTTCAAAACTGAATATCCGGGAAAGGGTTTGAACTTGTCGTTGAATTCATCACCATTAGGTGTAAACACATTGGGTAAACGATATTCAGGACAAGCATTTGCTTCTGCACAAACTATATTACTCTTTAAACTTTCAATTCCCCTGTTATTCACAGCAATTACAGCATAACACCCTACAATTCCTTCTTTAGGTGCATGCATAAGAACGGTATCAGTTGCTTTGAGGGTTGAATCAACGCGTGTAAAAGGTCCTGTATTCTGTAAAGCATAAAGGAGTACATATTTGTTGATTAGTTTGTCAATACACGTATTATTAGGGTTATTCCAGGTCAATTTATTTTTGTGTTCTGAACAGACCGTTTCCAGGCTCAGAACAGGAGGACAAGGAACCACGTTGTCAGATGGAATGCCACAAGCTTCCTGTGAAAAGTTAAGCAACGGATCTAAAATACCTGTGGTTCCATATGTTCCGATTGCTTTTACAACATAGCAATAATTTTGATTGTTGACGAGATTAAGATCTGTAAAGGTGGGCGTGTTCGACATACCAATTGAATCGAGTAAAGCGGTAGAAGGATTTCTCCTGTAAATAATATATTTATTATTATTCCAGGGCACGTTAAACTGAAAGTTTAATGTTAGTTGCTTGTTTGATGGATTTACAAGAAGGCGAACAGAGGAAGCCGTTTCACTATTTCCAATACTAAAGCGATTACCGGTTGTATTATTGATTAATTCAATACGGTAACTAACAGAATTAGCTGCTGTTGGCGCTTTTAAATCCGTGTATGTTGTGTCGGTTATCGTAGCAGTTGAGTCGATCAATGAAAAGGTAGTCCCTGTCATATCATTTGACCTGTAAATTCTGTATTTATAAGGTCCGGGAGCAATAGTAGTATTGATTTGAGTCGGTTTAGACCAGGCAATAAAAACATTTCCCGGTGTGTTGGTAGTCAGGATGCTGACATTTGTAATAACAGGAATATCTTTTAATAGAGAAGCGCATGCTTCAACAGATGGAAAACTTTCTGCTCCATCCGGGAATATGGCTGTAATTACATAACAATAGGTCAGGCCATGAGCTAATCCTTTGCCAAAATTATCATCCGTGAAGTTGACCGTATTGATGTCTTGTACAGTCCCTGCCAATTCAAATCCTATTCCTGCGGGAACTCCCTGCGTGCAGGAATCCGGGACATATCCTGAGTGACCTGTTCTCCTGTAAATATTGTATCCTGAAGCAGTGGGACAAACAGATTTATCCCAACTTACTCTGATATTTCGTCCGATAGCTAATGCTCCCGGATTAAGAGGGGGAGGTGCGATTACAGTAATAAAATTTGATTTTATATCTGTCAATGGGGTCGTTAAATTATCAGTTACCTTATAATAAAGCTGATAGGGTCGTTTCTTTACCTGATTATAAGCCGTAGTCCAATTAAATATTCCCGTCACATTGCTAACTGCACTAACGTTTTGTGTAAATACTGCAGGATTATTGGGTAATGTAAAAGGAGCACCTGAAGCCATAAGGGTGATTTTAACATTATCAGGGTCATGTGCGGTTACGTTGTAAGTAAGAGATTTACCTGCCATGACACAATATCCTGGGACAGGGTCAATAATTGGGGCCTTGTTGGTGCAGACACCTATAGTTACCTGCATATCCCGTGTGACGTATCCTATCCGAACCCCATCCCGCCATTCTTCAATCAGAAAAGCAAAATTATATTCACCTTGTAATGTTGGTTTATCCCAGGTAATATCTCCTGTCCTGGCATCTATCGCAAATGTGCCTGGGTTATCTGGGTCAACCTGATTAGGGTATTTATAACCTGCAATATTTATACCTCCTGATGTTCTACAAGCAACTAGTTTAAAAGAAAGAGAGTCGCCATCAGGGTCATAGGCTCCGGCATTGTGTCTGAAAATATTATTGATGCAACCATTATCGATAGGGGGCAAGATTAATTGAGGTGAATCGTGTGCACCTAAAAATGGATTAATTGTAAGTAATGATTCTATATACAATGGTACTTCAACCGAATTTGGTATATTGACAATACCATAGTTGCGGTTGGGATCAGTAAGGGATATTTTGAAAACGCCCATTCCGGAATAAGTATGTCTCTTTACATAAATGTTTTTTTTAATATTTGTAGCAACAATTTCTCCAAGATGAATACAAAAGAAGTTTGCCGGATTTAGGCCTGACGGCCCGTTGATGCGTGTTACTGTATCTTTTGTCCCATCTCCGAAATCTAACTCAAGTACATTTCGATCTGCCGGGCTCGGAGCATAAGTGTATGTTACAACAGTTACTTCATAAGTGAGTAATCCATTTCCAGGGACAACCCGAAATGTAATTTCACCAGCTCGTTGATGGGTGGCAAATACTTGAGCCCAGACTATAAGGACGAGCAGAAATAAAAGAGACTTTTTCATCATGAAATCATTCTAGGTTCTACAAAAATAGTCAATTTTTCAAGTTAAAGCTATCTAATGTCATTCAGTTAAAATGATTGCCAATCTTAGTCAAATTTTGATTAATTTTGTAGTGTTTGCGCTACCCTATACACTCCTTTAATATGAATTATGTAATTGATCAGGAAACCGAAAGAAAAGAAATATTACGGAGATACCGTATGCTTCTTAAGGTATATCATCCTGACAATCAGGCTAGGGAGATTCGTGGTATCCGTAAAGCTTTTCTTTTGGCCATAGACGCTCATAAAGATATGCGCCGTAAAACCGGTGAGCCATACATATATCACCCTCTCGAAGTTGCTCGTATAATTGTTTCTGAAATTGGACTTGGAGAAACAGCTGTAATTTGTGCTTTATTGCATGATGTAGTAGAGGATTCTGACTATTCTCTTGAATATATTGAGAAACAGTTTGGTTCTGATATAGCACGGATTATCGATGCGTTAACTAAAGTGAAGGAGATTTCAGATAATAGTAATCCTTCACGACAAGCCGAGAATTTCAAGAAAATGTTGCTGACTCTTTCGGTAGATCCAAGGGTTATGCTAATAAAGCTGGCTGACAGGTTGCATAATATGCGAACACTGGAGTCGATGCGGGCTGATAAACAATTAAAAATAGCTTCTGAAACATTATATATTTTTGCCCCTCTTGCACATCGACTTGGGTTGTATGCCATTAAAAGCGAGATGGAAGATTTAGCGCTTAAGTTTACCGAACCAGAAGTATATGCTTCAATTGTATCTAAACTTCAGGAGACTTCAAATGAACGAAATCTATTTGTCAACCAATTTATTAACCCGATAAAAAAAGTACTAGTTGAACAAGGAATAAAAGCAGATATTCTTGGACGAGAGAAGTCGGTATATTCGATTCTTAAGAAGATGCGTGAAAAGGAAATTCCTTTTGATGAAGTTTACGACATTTTTGCTATCCGGATCATAATAGATTCAGAGATTGTAAATGAAAAATTCGATTGCTGGAAAGTTTACTCTATTGTAACTGATCATTATCCTCCAAAACAAAATCGTTTACGCGATTGGGTGTCGACTCCAAAGGCCAACGGCTATGAATCATTGCATGTTACGGTAATGAGCCAGACAGGACAATGGGTTGAAGTTCAGATCAGGACTCAGAGAATGCATGAAATAGCTGAAAAAGGAATTGCAGCCCATTGGAAATATAAAGAAAAAGTTACCGGTGGTGATACAGGTTTAGATCGATGGTTGGTTCGTATCGGTGAATTGCTTGCAAATTCAGAATATGAGCCACTTGCTTTCCTGGATGAATTTAAGTTAAATCTATTTGCAGATGAGATTTTTGTATTTACACCAAAGGGTGAAATGCGAACCCTGCCTGCTAATTCAACAGCGCTGGATTTTGCTTATAGTATACATACTGAAGTTGGTAATAAGTGTATTGGTGCGAAAGTCAATCATAAGCTCGTTCCTTTAAATACGGCGCTAAAGAATGGTGATCAAATTGAAGTGATAACTTCAAAGATGCAACGACCTAAAGAAGAATGGTATGATTATTTAGTTACGGCAAGAGCAAAAACTATTCTTAGAAATTCAATAAAAGATTATAAAAAAGAATTTTCAAATCAGGGCAAAGAGTTGTTGGAAGATTTGTGCAAGGAACTTGGTATTGAACCTGGTCGGACCCTTGAGTCACAATTACAAGACTTTATGAACATCCCAAGCCAGATTGAATTTTATTATCGCATCGCAAAAGGTGACATTGGACTAAAAGAAATTCGTCAATGTGTGGGACAGGCAGAAAAACAAGGCTGGCTCAAAGGAATAAGATTGCCTTTTTCGCGTTTTCGTAATACAGAAAACAATTTAAGTAAGAATGGCAATAACAAACCAATTCCGGAAGAAGCTGATGTTATTAAATTTAGTTATGAAATTGCAAAGTGCTGTTTCCCAATTCCGGGTGACGAAGTTGTAGGATTTCATATTAATGACAAGATTATGATTCATCGTACAAGTTGTCCGGAAGCTTTAAGCCTGGCATCGCGTTATGGTGACAAGATAGAAGCTATTGACTGGACGCGTTTGGATTCAAATACTTTTATGTGTGGTTTAAATATTTCTGGTATAGATGCACCAGGGTTGATTTATGATATTGGCAAGGTTATTACTGATAAGTACCATCTCAATATCAAATCTTTCCATCTTGATAGTACCGGTGAGGTTTATGAAGCCTGGGTTATTCTTTACATTGCCAATACCGAAGCAGTGATCGATTTAATCTTATCATTGAAGAAAATCGGGGGCATTGAAAAGGTAAATAGGATTAGTCATTTGCAGGATTTAAAATTTGTAATGTAAAAATGTTTAATGATAATTATTATTATAATCAATATCTTAGCGTTTTTATTTATACCAATTTTGAATAAGCTAAAAAATATTTATCTTTATGCAAAAAAATGACTGTAATGAAAGAAACTGATAAAATTGGATTTGAAGCAGTGAAGAAACAGTTTACTGAATATCTTGAGAAAAATGGACACCGTAAAACTCCTGAACGGTTTACTATTCTTAAAGAAATATATTCAACCGAAGGTCACTTTGACATTGAGACATTATACATACAAATGAAAAATAATAAGTATAGGGTTAGTCGTGCTACCTTATATAATACGATAGAACTATTACTGAGTTGCGAACTTGTTACCAAGCATCAATTTGGATATAATTGCGCACAATTTGAAAGATCTCACAAATTTAGACAACATGATCATTTTATTGATATTGAAACAGGCACGGTTCTTGAATTTTGTGATCCACGGCTTCATGATATTCAGCTTGCAATAGAAAAAACTTTAAATGTTAAAATTTCTTCTCACTCGTTGACTTTTTATGGAAAGATGATTGATACAGAAGAAGAAAAAGGTAATAAAAGTAATTAGTGATTTACAAATAATTATGAAAGTTGATGTTTTATTAGGTCTCCAGTGGGGAGATGAAGGGAAAGGCAAGATTGTTGATGTCCTTTCAGCAAATTATGATATCATTGCCCGTTTTCAGGGTGGTCCCAATGCGGGACATACATTGGAAATGGACGGATTCAAACATGTGCTACATACCATCCCCTCAGGAATTTTTCATTCGAATACTTTGAATGTAATTGGTAACGGGGTCATCATCGACCCCTTTATTCTGGAAAAGGAAATCGGTTTATTAAAAGAAAGAGGTGTCAATCCATTTGATAATCTCGTAGTTTCAAAACGTGCGCATCTTATATTGCCATCGCATCGATTGCTCGATGCTGTAAATGAAAAATCACGCGGCAATGAAAAGATTGGTTCAACCTTAAAGGGTATCGGACCAACTTATACTGACAAGACAGCGCGTAATGGTATTCGCATTGGTGATATCTTTATGACTGATTTTGTGGAACGATACAACAGATTAAAAGATCTGCATTTCAAAACTGCAGCATCGACTGGTATTGATCCTTCGCAGTTTTCCATTGATGGCGAGTCCTTTGATGGGTATGAACGCAAATGGTTTGCAGCTTTAGAAACTGTAAAACAAATTAAACAAGTTGATAGTGAATATCTGATCAATGAAGCATTAGATGCAGGTAAGCGGGTTTTAGCTGAAGGTGCTCAGGGTACTTTACTGGATGTAGATTTTGGATCGTATCCTTTCGTAACTTCATCGAATACTATCTCTGCAGGTGTTTGTTCAGGTTTAGGTGTTCCACCCAATAGAATAGGTAAAATAATGGGAGTCTTCAAAGCCTATTGTACACGTGTTGGAAGTGGTCCTTTCCCTACTGAACAAATTAATGGTGATGGAGAGCAGATGCGGGATATCGGACGTGAATTTGGTTCAACTACAGGACGTGCCCGTCGTTGTGGCTGGCTTGATATGCCTGCACTAAACTATTCGGTGATGATAAATGGTGTTAGTGAACTCATTATCATGAAAGCTGATGTGTTGAGTTGTTTTGAGAAGATAAAAGTTTGCACTGCTTATCAATTAGATAATCAGATTACAGAAAAACTTAGCTTCGAAGCTGTTCAGGCTGAACTTACCCCTATTTATAAAGAATTCGAAGGATGGAAGAGTGATCTTACTGAAGCGAAAAAAGAAGATGAGCTTCCAGTTAGTTTCCGTAATTATATCAAGTACATTGAAAAACAAACCGGTGTTGGTATCAGTATGATTTCTGTTGGTCCTGATCGTGTTCAAACAATTGAAAGATAAACTTTTAATTTCCTTAAATAAAAAAAAAGAGCCCTTAATCAAGGCTCTTTTTTATTTAAGGTATATCTGAAGAATATTACAGTTTACGTTTAACTTCGGTTTGTTCGTATCCTTCAATGATGTCACCAATTTTTATGTCATCAAATTTATTGATATTCAAACCGCATTCATAACCTGTCCCAACTTCTTTTACATCATCTTTAAATCGTTTCAGCTGTCCGAGTGTTCCGGTGTGTACAACGATACCATCTCTGATAACTCTAATCTTAGCGTTACGTGTTATCTTCCCGTCCAAAACCATACAACCTGCAATTGTACCGACCTTAGTGATATTGAAGACCTCACGGACTTCGATGTTACAAGTAATCTTTTCTTCAATCTCAGGAGCAAGCATGCCTTCAATAGCCGACTTGATTTCTTCGATTGCAGTGTAGATGATCGAATAAAGGCGGATATCTATTTCTTCCTGTTCAGCAAGTCTACGTGCACTTACAGAAGGACGAACCTGGAATCCAATAATAATGGCGTTTGATGCAGAAGCCAGCATGACATCTGACTCGCTAATCTGCCCTACCGATTTATGGATTACATTAACCTGTACTTCCTGATTTCCTAGCTTGAGTAATGAATCTGACAAAGCTTCTACAGATCCATCCACGTCACCCTTAACAATGATGTTAAGTTCTTTGAAATCACCGATTGCAATACGACGACCAATTTCTGCCAGCGTAATATGTTTCTGAGTACGCAGACCCTGTTCGCGTTGTAATTGTAAACGACGGTTAGCGATATTTTTTGATTCACGTTCATCACGCATTACATTGAATACATCACCAGCCTGAGGGGCACCATTCAATCCCAGTAAAAGAACAGGAACCGATGGTCCTGCCTCTGTTACAAGTTGATTGCGCTCATTATACATCGCTTTTACTTTACCAACTGTAGAACCGGCCAGGA